>ERZ511473.63-NODE-63-length-279900-cov-9.227229_pt1 | contig 279900 bp, 255 predicted proteins | sample MGYA00374947_ERZ511473 | MGnify/ENA primary metagenome ERZ511473 (study PRJEB26303, sample SAMN06343854) | sediment metagenome | isolation source: hot spring sediment | place: Canada: British Columbia | collected 2012-09-26 ...
GATGCATCGCCGATGGTAGTGTGGGGTTTCCCCATGTGAGAGTAGGTCATCGTCAAGATTAAATTCCAAAACCCCATCTGCGAAAGCAGATGGGGTTTTGTTTTAAGTGAAGGTCATACATTTTCGCTGGAACGTTACGTTAGTAACGGGTCGGCTACAGAATTTCTTGACGACCATAGAGTGCTGGAACCACCTGATCCCATCCCGAACTCAGCAGTGAAACGGTGCATCGCCGATGGTAGTGTGGGGTTTCCCCATGTGAGAGTAGGTCATCGTCAAGATTGAATTCCGAAACCCCAGTCTGCTCACGCAGACTGGGGTTTTGTCGTTTAAGCCGCCGGCATTGAGGCGCCGCAGGCTTGTGCTATGAGAGCAGCACAGCGCGGGGCACGTTCTCCATTGCACCATCAGCAAAGCCCTGTAAGAACTCTCTGAAGCCCTCTGTGCTCATCGAGTTGCCATCTGTAGGCTCGGCAACGATGGTCCAAGTAGCAACGCAGCTCGCACTGCCGTCGGGGACAACCGTCATCGAAGCCCAGAGCTTGCTGACGCCAAGGTTGTTGTAGATGGTTGTCCATGTCATTGACATCGTGTTGTCGTCGTGGGAGTTGAGTTGCTCGACCACCACAAGATCACCCTCCTTGAATTTCTTGTAACGGACTGAGCCAGGCCCGTTACCAATCACTTCAATGCTCGCAAGCTCCGGAATGAATTGCGTGAAAGCACCGAAATCGCCTACGACCTTCCAGACCTCACGCGCCGGAGCGTTTATCGAGATAGCAGACACCACCGGCTCCCCGCGAGGATTGGTAATTAGCGTATCGGGCGAAAGGGAGCGAAGGGTGTTGAGCGGCTGAATAGCGTTCATGGTGTTCTCCATAACTTAAGGGGATGTTGCGTTGGGATGTATCAGATGAAAGCAATCTCTTTCAGGTACTCGCAGCCCTTGCGCAGCAGCGCCGGGGTTTTCGAGGGGTAGCATTCGCCCATCCGTTGAACACCCGCATGGGCGTTCTGGTAGGCGATCTTTGAAATGTCTCCGATGTCTTCCTCAAACCCGCCTAGGTAAAAGCCGAGCACGCCGAATAGAGCGTTCTCGCTGTCCACGCGATTCAACTGGGTTTGCCACTCACTGACGCTGACCATCTCGAAATCACTGCCCGCTTCACGGAACGCACTGACGTAATTGCTCCAGCTCAACGGCTCCGGGTTGTGGAGGTTGAAGACTGCGTGGGCTGGCTGGTAGCGACTGGCGTGAAAGCTGATGAATCGGGCGAGGAAGTCGACAGGCATCAAGTCGAAGGTCATGGAGAAGTCCGGGACCTGGCCCAGCTGCATCGATCCCTTGAGCATTAGCATCAGGCGATTCTTGTGCGGCTGGCAGACACCGCTTGTGCTGTTGAATGCGATATTGCCTGGGCGGTAGATGTTTACCCACGCGCCTCGCTCCCGAGCTTGCTGCAGGATGCGCTCGGCGACCCACTTGGAGAGGTTGTAGCCGTTCTTGATATAGATCGGCGGTGTAGCGGCAGCAGGCGCTTCGAGGACGCTCCCGTCAGCCCCAACGGCGCTAGAAGCAGAAAGTGTGGAGACGAAGTTGAACACTTTCTTGCTGCGCCCTTCGCACAGCTTCAGGCATTCGTAGATTGGCTCAACGTTATCCTTGGCCAGGGTTTCGTAATCCTGGACGTGGTTAACGTTGGCGGCGTTATGCACCAACGCGCCAAACTCGCGATCAAGCCGCTCGTACACCTCGTTGTTCAACCCTAGCTGGGGCTGCGTGACGTCTGCGGCGTAAACCCGTACTCGCGCCAGATCCAGATGCTCAAGACGGTTTTCTCGCAGTGCCTGGATAAAGCGGTCCTGGGCCGTCATCCCTGCGCTTTCACGCACCAGACAGGCAACCTCGGTTGCGCCCCACGCCAACAGCGCTTGGACGATGTGAACGCCGAGAAAACCATTGGCGCCGGTAACGATGACTTTGTGTACGTCGCCCATGCGCTCCACAGGCACTATTGGCAACTCGAAGGGTGCCGAAGCATCCAGGAATGCTTGCGGGCTGACGCTCCATGAGGTGGTGCCATCGCTGTCGAGCAGTGACGCCAGATTGGTCAGCGTCGGCGCCTCGATGAAGCGATTGATAGGTATGCTGCGGTCAAACCGTTCGCGAATGCCCAGCAGCATCTGAGACAGCAGAATCGAGTGGCCACCCAAATTGAAGAAGCTCTCGTCTGTTGAGATTTCACCAGGCGGAAGCTCCAGCAGATCCGCCCACAACGTCAGGAGCCGCCTCTCGCTTTCGGTATCGGGCAAACGACGTGGCACCTGCTCCAGCATGTTCACGGGCAACTGCAACAGCGCCTTGCGATCAACCTTGCCATTGCTGGCAAACGGCATGCTCACCAACTCCGTGTAGGCGGTCGGCCGCATATAGTCGGGCAACAAAGCGGCGACATGGTCCTTGAGCAAGCGCCGAGCGGCGTCCGGTTCTGCGTCGTGCGGTTGCGCGAGAAAAGCCAGGATGCGCCGCTGGCCATCGATCACCACCGCGACCTGGCGGTACAGCTGGCTGTCGCGCAGGCAGTGCTCGATCTCTTCAGGCTCAACCCTGAATCCGCGTATCTTCACCTGGTTGTCACGTCGCCCGGACAGCTCGATGCCATCGCTCGTCCACTTGCCGATGTCCCCGGTTCTGTAGGCGCGAACGCTTTGACCATCACCCAGGGCGACATGCACATAGCGCTCATCGGTGAGCACTGGGTTGTTGATGTAACCCATGCACACGCCCGGACCGACGATGTAGAGCTCGCCGGGCGTCTGGTCCGCGACAGGCTGCATATCCTCGTCGAGAATCAGGACTTGGCTGTTGGCGATCGGGCGACCCAGGTTACGGTTGCTACCGCCGGGTTGAAATTGACCGGCTGTGATCAACACCGTGGCCTCAGTCGGGCCGTACAGGTTATGGAAGTGACATTGCGCTGCCAGGCGTTCAATCACGTAGGGCTCGCAGACATCACCGCCGGTGCACAAGTGCTTGAGCTTCAGCGGTCGGTCAATCGGCAGGATGCTCAACAAGGCAGGCGGCAGAAACGCGTGGCTGAGATTCTGATCCAGCAGCTCGGACAGTTGCAGCGGATCACGACGCTGGTCATCGCTCGCCACGATCAGTTCAGCGCCGATGATCAGTGTGGGGAATATGTCGATGACCGATGAATCAAAACTCAGCGTCGAGAACTGCAGCACCCGGCTTTCTTCGGAGAGTTCGACGTAGTGTGCATACCAGGCCGTGAAATGGCTCAGGTTACCCTGACTCAGCATCACGCCTTTCGGGTGTCCGGTCGTGCCCGAGGTGTACAGCGCCATGCATGGCGCGTCAGTCTCCGGGCAACATCCCATCAGCGACTGCGCCGTCGGCACAATCTCGATGTTGCTGATATCCAGCCCCGGCACAACAACGCCCGCCAGCGGGTGGCTGCCATCGTGCAGCAGTAACGTAGCGTGAGCGTTTTCGAGGATGTATTGCTGCCGCTGAACAGGCTGGCTGGGGTCCAAAGGCAGGTACACCGCTCCGTTGCCCAGGATGGCAAGGATCCCGGCGAACAGCGCCGCAGATTTCGGCATACAGATACCGATCACCATAGGTCCAGCCGATACGTGCGGCAGCATGGCCTGTATCTGCGTCTGGATGGCGACGCTGTGCGTGCGCAGTAGGTCATAGCTGATGCGCTCGCCGTCGATACTCAGCGCAATGCGCCCGGCGAATTGGCTGAAGCTGTGATCCAGGCGTGCGACAAGCGTCTGCTCGGCGACACGCAGCAACTCTGGCGCGGCGGTGAAGTTGAAGCAGTGCTCGAAGGCCAGTCGGTCCAATCGCAGCAGGCTTTCCTGGCGCTCACTGCGCGGCGGGTCGACGCGCTCGGCGCGCGCGAAATACTGGGTATCACGCGAGAACCGGCTGATCAGCATCGCGACGTTGTCGACCAGCGTTGCGACCGCAGTGTCCCTTAGCACGCGTCCGTTGCCGGAAAGCGTGGTAGCCACCGCATGGCGCGCGATCAAGCGCTGTGCCGTAGCCGTCCCGAGCCAGCAAAATATTTCCAGCTCAGGCAGTGCCCGCTCGCTCACCGGTGTCAGTCCTACCCGGAGCCCAAGATGCACGGCTACCTTGAACGCGCCCCGTTCTGAATGGGGCAGTTCCAGCGTGCCGTCCTCAATGATGATCGACGCGTCCTTCAGCGCTATCGGCTCAAGCGTGGCCTCATTGGACAGGTGGTGAATCAGATGCCCGTGGGCGTTCAGTTCAGCACTTAGCTCACTCATCGCCCGGCTGTGACCGATGAGCACAATCTCCAGGCGCTTCATTGCAGGCCTCCGGCTGGTAGATAGTCCGCAAGGGCATGCTGGACGCAGGGTGAGTCGAGCATCGAGCTGGAGGTGAAGAAACGCATAATATTGCCCACCAGCGGATGGTGGCGATTGATCGGGAAGCACATCGTCTGCGTCTCTTCCCTCAGTGCCTGTCTGATCGGTTCTGCGACGGGCAAGCTGTCGATCAGTACGAAGTCAAAAGACCTCTGGATGTCATTGGTCAAATACTGAGCAATGAATACCGGCAGGATCTGCGCGATGAGTTGCTTGTCCTGTTCGGACGCTGCGTGCCAGTAGATCCTGACCAGACGCGCCCAGAAACCCGAGTGCCGTCCCTCATCAAGCAGGTGGTCCGCCATGAGGCCTTTGACGGACTGCTTCACCGTGTCGTCCTTGGCAAACGCCGCGACGTCGTTGGTCACGGTGTTCTCGGCAATCGCCACGCAGATGAGCTCGACTGCGCTGCGCAAATGGTCCGGCGCCAGGGCCAGCGCAGCGGGAATGGCCCGGCTGAGTTCGATTTCCTGTGGCAACGGGATTGGCTGGATGCCGGTGAGGGCGATGGTTTGCTGCATGAAGTCCATCGCGACCAGAGCGTGGTAATCCTCATCGACGACCACCGTCATGGCGTCATATCGGCAAGCAAAGGGAAAGCGGACTGCGAAGTTGTCTTTGGCGATGCTTCGCGCGGTTTTGTCGACGATTTCGGTCTCGAAAATCACCACGTCGTTGATGAACTTGTACAGGCTCTGCACCAGCGCCAGATCGCGCAGATGGGCGCATTCGCGAGTGAATGTCTCGCTTAGTACCAGTGGCTGACGGCTGAGCGGGTAGATTAGTTTTTCGTCGTTTTCGACAATACGGCGCGGGCGTGTGCGAATCGTCGCGCGGCCTTCCCAGGCATCGACGAACGACAAGTAGTCTTCGGCTTTCATGATGGCGTCCTTGTGTGGAGGGCTGGTCGAGTGCGGAGGCGTGATGGACTCATGCGCTGACCTCCCGCGCGGTTTCACGCAGGGTCAGTTGCAAGGCGTCCCATAGCGCGATGCGGCTTTCGACGGCGGCGATGGCAGCGGCATATACCTCGCGCTGGTGTTGTTCATTGCCCGCGACTAGCCTGGCCAACAACGATTCCGCAGCCGGGCCGTGATCCTCGGAGTCCACCTCGATGTGGCGCTCTAGGTAGTAGCGAAAGGTCGGTGCCTTGTCGGCAGTGATGCCCCAGTCGTCGAGAATCCGCTGGAACATCTGCGGGATAACACTCTCGCGACCGTGCAGGAACGCAGCAGCCACGCAGTGCGCCGGCGCATCCAAGGCAATGTCCAGCGTGTCTAGAACGAAGTGCGTGGCTGCTCGGCCTGCGCCGGCGCTGTCGAGCGCGGTTTTGTAGTGAATGCCTTCGCGCAACAGTTCGACGAAATGCTCGATGCGAGCTGTGCTTGCGCCGATCTCCCGCATGGCGTCCAGATACAGTTCGAAGTGGCTGTAATGATCGTGGCGTCCTGGCCGATCATCCGACTCCTCACCCAGTACGATTTCGTTAATGAGCCGCGCCGCCTTCGGGTCTTGCGGCGGCAGCCAGGGCAGTCGGGTGCACGTCAGCTCCTGCTGCAGCCGCTTGGTGAGTGACATGAAATCCCAGACCGCAAACACATGCACCTCCATGAACCGCTGAAGGACGTGGAGTGAATCGATTTCGGAAAAAACAGGGTGCGCGCTGAGTGCTGATTTCTTCGCGATAAGTTGCTGTTTGAGACTATCCATTTTTACATCCTTGATAGATTGAGTGCGTCACGAACTGTGCTAATTGCCAAAACCGAAAGTCGTTTTAAGTTGCTGTGTGAACAATGGATAACATGACTTACATTAATGTCAGGCAATAAGAAGTCGCGACCTTACTGTGTGAGTGGTCAATAATCGTGTAGGCAGGAACGAGGCGTGCTCGTTTAGCTAACGCCTTCGCTGACCAGCGTCGGTGGGCGAATAGCCCTGAAACGTTGGTCGCCAGAAAACGTTAAAACAGTTTCAAATGGTTCCGCAAATACTTTTTAATATAATTAATAACTTATATAAATCGGGCGCGAGAGGTGGCAATAAAACTTCTGAATAAAGTTTCACATGGGCGAGCGCAACCCTTCTGGCTCATTTGAGCCAGAATTGAAATGAATGAACGAATACCTCGTTCAGCGTTGCGCGTTATCGGGCTAATACAGTTTTTTAGAATTTTTGGTGTGGGCGACATTCATGCTTTCACTTCAATGTCTCCGCCCAGGGCAATGCTCCTTTTGCCGCTCCATGAGAACTGCCTTCCCTGAACCGGCTACAGACCGATTCGTCGTCCGAGTTTGCCTGAACACGGCGGTATACCGCGTCACGACTGCCAGGTTTCACGATAGGTGCATGAGCGGCGGCCCGAGCATGGGCGGGCCGGTTTTTAGTCTTGGGAGGCTTCAGAAGGGAGGGCGCGAGAAGTCGATGCAGAAGGAGAGGGCGGCGGGGTGTTTTCAGCCGCCCAGCAAGCCGAGGTGCGTGTTGATGATGTGCAGCAGGCGATCGCGCTGCGAGCAGAGGAAGTCATGAGTGCCGCGGACTTCGATCAGTTCGAACTCGCGACGCGTGAACTCTCGCCATTTCATCATGCTGGCCGCGGTAGCGACCGGATCATCGCTGCCGTACAGACCGGTCAACGGGATGTCCAGGCCCTCGTCCGCGCAGTGTGACCAGATCTCAGACAGCTTCACGTCGCTGCGCACGACAGGCTCCAGCAGCTTCAGGCGTTTCTTATCCTGCGCGAACGTGTTCGGAAGCACGCCCAGCGTGATCAGCGCTTGAATGAAATCGTCCTGCGGCAGGGTGTGCAAATAAGGCCAGGGCTGTCGGCTGTCAGGGCTGCGGCAGCCGGAGACGACAAGATGACGCGTCAGATTCGGGTAATGATGCTGCGCCAGCCTGGCCATTTCATAAGCGACACGACCGCCGAAGCTGTGGCCGTAAAACGCATGGGGCTCGCTCAGATAGGGCTGCAACGCTAGGAAGGTGTCTTGCAGCAAGGGCGCCCACTGATCGTAGGGCGTTTCCTTGAGCCGGCTGCCGTGGCCGGGCAGGCGCAGTGTGACCAGTTCGATGTGATCGGCAAGGCCTTCGGACCAGTCACGGAAGTGCTCCGGATCGCCTCCTACGTGAGGAAAGCAAATCAGGCGTGTTCTGACGGGTTGTCCGGAATTGACCACCATCAGCCATTTGTTCTTTTCGGCTTGCACTCAGCTTCCCGAGCCTCGATAAAGGCGTCATAACCGTGGAGCCGGGTCCTTCGGCGCATACGCCGTCATTAACGGCGTTCGTTGATGCCTTGTGCCTCTTGGCCGATTAGCCAGAGACGAGCAAGGTCAAGGTTGAATAGAGCAGTGAATGTTACTGGGTGACGACGCGCTTTCTTGAGGCCGCCGCAGGTTTTGCCTCTTCCGCCTTGCGGGCGCTCAAGTAGGCATTGATGGCTTCGACACCACGATTCAAGTGGTTAGTCAGCGCCTCGATTGTGGCGTCCACATTACCGGCGCCGGCCATTTCCAGCAATTCGAGGTGGTCGTTTTGGGACACCTTGCCCAGATTCATTTGCTTGAGATTAAAACGCAAGAAGCGCTCTTCCTCGTTCAAGCCGTCCTCGACCAGTTTGAGCAGGCGCTTGTTGTGCGCCTTGCAATACAGCGACATGTGGAACTGGCGGTTGAGCGTGCCCATGATGCTGTAGTCGGTTTCGACTTCAAGCTGTTCGATGTAGCCACGCGCCATGCTGATGTCTTCGGCGGTCAGCAGCGGTATCGACTGCCGCAGCGCCTCGCACTCCAGCAGGATGCGCAACGCGTACGCATCCGTTGCGTCCTCGTTGATCAGCGGGGCAACCACCGCACCCTTGTGGGTCTCGACGCGCAGCAACGACTGAGCTTCCAGCTGACGCAGCGCCTCGCGGACAGGCATGCGGCTGACACCGAAAAGCGTTGCCAGCTCTTGCTGGCGCAAGGCGATGCCGGCCGGGAGGCGGCCTTCAAGGATGGCGCTGCGCAGCTTCTCTTCGATGATGGCACGCGCCTGATGCGCAGGCGGCTGCTCATCGCCCAGGGTTTCCCGCAGAAATTGCTCTTTCTCAGTCCTGCGCATGCTTGATCTTCTTCGGCTAACCAGTTATTGGATCCAATGGAACACTAGAGAGCGCTGCGGCCCTTGTCAAACTTTGACACAAGTTTAGCGGGCTGCCTCGGCGCGGCATTCTACAAGGGAATGAGCGCAGAGGTATTGCCATCAATCGGGGATTGGGAGCGGGATGCCCAGCCTCGGTTACGCAACTCGTGCGGCACTCAAGGCTGGTTTCACAGACGATCGGTGTCAGATATAGCGGCCCGTCACGAAATGCTGCACATCATTGAAACCGGGCGTGGACGCATGGCCGGGTGTCACGAGGGAGTCGATGAACGCTTCGTCCTCGGCAGTGATGTTCACGCTGAGCGCTTTGGTGTAGCTGTCCCATTGCTCCTCGGTGCGTGGCCCGACAATGGCAGAGGTCACGGCCTGGTTGTTCAGCACCCAGGCGATGGCAAATTCCACCAGACCTACGCCTTTGGCCTGGGTGTACGCCTGGAGCTTCTGGGCGATGTGCAAGGACTCGCTGCGCCATTCGGTTTCCAGAATGCGCTTGTCCTGACGGCCGGCGCGGGTGCTGCTGTCCGGCGTTACATCGGGGGCGTACTTGCCGCTCAAGACGCCGCGCGCCAGCGGGCTGTAGGGCACGACGCCCAAACCGTAGAACTTCGCTGCAGTGATCTGCTCCAGCTCGGCCTGGCGGTTGACGATGTTGTACAGCGGCTGGCTGATTACCGGTTTGTCGACGCCCAGACGCTGAGCGACATTGACCACCTCGGCGATACGCCATCCGCGGAAGTTCGACACGCCCCAGTACCGGATCTTGCCCTCGCGAATCAGATCGCCAATGGCAGACACGGTCACTTCAAGCGGCGTGTTGTGATCTTCCTTGTGCAGGTAATGGATATCGATGTAATCGGTGTCGAGACGACGCAGGCTGGATTCGATTTCATTGAAGATGTGCTTGCGATTCAGGCCGCTGGCGTTCGGCGCGGTATTGCCCGAGCTGCTGCCGACTTTGGTGGCCAGGACCCACTCGCTGCGCCGTTTGGCGATGGCCTCGCCAACGATTTCTTCAGACCGGCCGGCGTTGTAGACGTTGGCCGTGTCAATGAAGTTGACGCCTTCATCCCAGGCCTTGTCGATGATGCGCAGGGATTCTTCGGTGCCCGTCTGCACGCCGAACATCATGGAGCCCAGTGTCAGCGTTGAGACCTGCAGGCCGGATTGGCCAAGGGTGCGGTATTTCATTGCTCGATATCCTTTTCGTCAGGAAAGTGGAAATCAGGACAGTCTGGGACAGGCTTGCAGGGGTCTCGTAAAGACCGGTCAGACCGACAGCTCTAGGCCGGACATACTCACCTGTTTGGTCGGGTTTTGAAAAGTGACAAATTGACGGAACCGCGTGTCGCTGAGCGCGGGCTCAGAGGGAGATGTCAGCGTGAGTGAGCTTCGCGTGTCGCCCCGCCAGAAAGCAAAGTGTGCCGCCCATGCCGGTCAAACACGCCAAGACATAAAACATGGTCGGCGCGGGGCTATTGATCAATAAGTAGCCACAGATCACCGGGCTCAACGCTCCGCCGAAGGCCGCCAGATTTTGCGCACCCAGGTAACTCCCGCGAAGGTGATCGGGTGCGATGGTGTCGACGAACAGGTATTCGGCGGGGTAGATGATCATCTCGCCCAGCGTGAAGACGAACATGGCGGCGCACCAGGCCAGGGTCGTTTCAGCAAAACTGAAACCGACAAGGCCGATCGCGAACAATGCAGTGCCGAGGCAAATCCAGTAAGGCAACTGCTCGCGCTTGAGAAAGCGGCCGATCTGGTACTGCATCAAAATGACCGTTACCGCGTTGCACGCCAGTACCGCTGACAGGATTTTCAGCGCCTGTTCCGCCGAGTGCGTGACCAGCAGAAACTGCGACAGGTACAACGTATACCGGCCATGCACGATGGTGCTGAGCAAGCTGCCGCCCGTGAACAGAATCAGCGTGCGGTCGTTTTTCAGCGTGATCAGGGTGTCCAGAAAACTGCGCGGCGGGTGTTCGGTGTCTGCGACTGTGCGCGGAATGCCGAGCATCAGAAAAAGACTGCAGAATGCGATGGCGCTGGCGATGAAAAACGGCGCCAGTGGCAAGTGCCCGGCAATAATCACGCCCAGCATCGGGCCTGTGGCGTAGCCAATGTTGGTGAGTGTATAGCGCAGCGAAAAAACCTTCGCACGCTGACCGATGGGCAGGTTTTCGCTGATGATTGCTTTGGAGCCGATCAGAAACAGCGCCGAGGCCGTCTCCGTGATCACCAGCGTAAGGGTCGTCAGATAGACGTTGTGGGCGAAGGTCAGCAGCGCGAAGCCGATGGCGCTGGACAGCATGGCCAGGATCAGCAATTTGCGCTTTTCCAGCCGGTCGATGACGTAGCCACCGTACAGCCCCAGCAGTGTGGCGATGAAGACCGCGATGCCCATCAGCAGTCCGACGTCTTGCTGGTTGAGTCCCAATCGTGTGCTCAGGAACAGCGACAGCAACGGGCTGGTCATCGCCCGGCTCATGACGATGGTCAGCGAGCAGATCATCAAGCGGCGGATGACGAGGGAGTAGGTGGGCACTCTTGGTTTCCTTTATGTCAGCGCTTCCTTCTGTAGGAGCGCACTTGCCCGCGAATGCGTCATGCCTGATATCGAGTCAGGGACTGATACACCTCAATCGCGGGCAAGCGCCCCTACAGAAATCCGTGCTTGGTGTTCGTCCGTGATTCGTCGCGCAGCCGTTTACTTCCCCTGATTCATACCGACCTTGGTCACCGCTCCCTGCTCCAGCTCCCACTTCTTGAGGATCTTGCCATAGGTGCCGTCGTCGACCATGGCCTGCATCGCTTCGGCAATGGCCGCCGCCAGTTCAGGGTTGGACTTGCTGACGCCCAGGCCGGTGAACTGTTTCGAGATCGCCAGACCGAGCGGCTTGTACGTGTCTTTCTCCTGAGACATCAAGTACGGAATGGTTTCACTGCCTTGCATCGCGGCGTCGAGCCGGCCCTGACGCAGCTGAGCGCGAGCGTCAGCCGAGCCTTCGGAACCGCTGACGATGATCGCCGGCTTGCCTTTCGCCTCGCAGTTTTCCTTGCTCCAGCCAGCAATTTCCGCAGGCCAGGTGGTGCGGCGGCTGGTGCCGACTTTCTTGCCGCACAGATCGGCTGGCTCATTCAGGTCAGCGTTTTTGGTCAGCGTGTACAGCTGCGGCCCGCTGGCGAAATAGTCGATGAACGTCACCGACTTCTGCCGCTCGGCCGTGTCGGTCATGCCCGACAGAATGATATCGAAGCGTTTGGTCACCAGGCCGCTGACCATTTGCTCGAAAGCGGTCTCCTGCCATTTGATCTTGACGCCAAGTCGCTCGGCCAGGGCGTTGCCGAGGTCCACATCCAGGCCGGTCAGCGTGTTGGTGCTGGTGTCTTTGAAATCCATCGGCGGGTAGTTCGGCACGATGGCGGCGGTAATTTCGCCCTTTTCCTTGAGGCTGGCAGGCAGCGCGGCGAACACCGACGCGGACGCCATCAGGCCGGCGAGCAAACTGGGGATGAAGATCTTTTTCATGGTCGTTCTCGTTTGTTCTGGTTTAAGTGCGAACGGCAGAAATGAAGCTTTGGGTTCTTGGGTTTTGTGGGCTTATTAGAATGTCTTCCGGGGTGCCGGCCTCCACAATCTGGCCGCCGTCCATGAACACCATCCGGTTGGAAACTTCGCGGGCAAAGCCCAGTTCGTGCGTCACGACGATCATGGTCATACCGCTGTGCGCCAGGTCACGCATGACCGACAACACCTCGCCCACCAACTCCGGATCGAGGGCGGAAGTGGGTTCGTCAAAAAGCATCAGCTTGGGCCGCATCGCCAATGCGCGAGCGATCGCGACACGCTGTTGCTGGCCGCCGGAGAGCTCGACGGGATAGGAATGGCGCTTGTCCGCCAGTCCGACGCGGGCCAGCAACTCGGTGGCTTCTTCGGTCGCCTCTTTGGGCGAGCGCTTGAGCACCTGAATCGGGCCTTCAATCACGTTCTGCAACGCGGTCATGTGCGGGAAGAGATTGAAGCGCTGAAACACCATACCGGTGCTCAAACGCTGACGGGCGATCTGAGCGTCCGTCAGTTCGTGCAGCTTGTTGCCGACGATGCGGTAGCCCACCAGTTCGCCGTCGACCCACAAACCGCCCTTGTCGATTTTTTCGAGCTGATTGACGCACCGCAGCAGCGTGCTCTTGCCCGAGCCCGAGGGCCCGATGATGCACAGGACTTCGCCTTGTTCGACCTCAATGCTGACGTCTTTGAGGGCGTGGAACTGGTCGTAGTATTTGTTCAGGCCGACGGCTTTGACGATGTTTCTCATGCTGATTCTCCTGGGCCTGACTTACGAACGCTTGCCGGCGCCGCGGGCGAAACGCAGCTCCAGCCGGCTTTGGCCGAACGACAGGACCGTTACCACCGCCAGGTACCAGATCCCTGCGACGATCAGCAGCTCCATGACCCGGGCGTTGGCGTAGTAGATGTTCTGCGCGTTGTGCAGCAATTCGGAATACTGGATGACGCTGGCAAGACTGGTCATCTTCACCATGCTGATGAATTCGTTGCCGACCGGCGGGATGATCACGCGCATGGCCTGGGGCAGAATCACCCGACGCAGCGCCTGCAGGCGCGGCATGCCGATGGACTTGGCGGCTTCGTACTGACCGGTGTCCACGGACAACAAGCCTGCGCGCACGACCTCAGCGGTGTACGCGCCCTGATTGATGCTCAGGCCCAGCAGCGCGGCAACAAAGGGCGTCATCAGGCTGACCGTGTCGATCTCGAACACGCCGGGAATGCCGATAACCGGGAAGATAAGCGCCAGGTTAAACCACAGCAGCAACTGCAAAATCAGCGGCGTACCGCGAAACAGCCAGGTGTAGGTGATCGCGACGTAACGCAAAATGGGGTTCGCCGACATGCGCATGATGGCCGTGATCACGCCAATCACCACGCCGAGGAGCATCGCCAGAATCGACATGATGATCGTATTGAGCAGCCCCCACAGAATGGCTTCGGAGGTCAGGAACTGGCCGATATAACTCCACTCGATCTGCCCGTTGGCAAACGCGCGGGCCAGGCCGGCGAGTGCAACGATGATCAGGGTCGCAAAGAAAATGCGCCCGTAGTAGCGGCGTGGGACATGTTCGTACTGGGTGATGTCGAACGCGTTTTCGGTCTTCCTGCGCTCGGCTTGCAGCTGCTCCGCCTGATTCTGATTCATGTGTCTCTCCGAAGCTCTGTGCAGACCGCGCCTGCCTGATCTGGGCAACCGTACCCAGCCTTCCTGCCACGACGTAGGCCCACCGTTGCAATATGGAAACGTCCTGGACGGGTGGCAGTTACGAATTGAAAGTCCTGATCAAAGTGTCAGGTTAATTAACATTGGATCCGCTTCCGAACCATGAAGCGGAGTACTGCGTGCGCGGTTGCCAATCAGGTTTTTCTGTGTTCATTATTATCAACCGGGCACGTTTTTGTTGTGAGTCAGAGCCTGTTGAATCCAATAGGCGAGGTCAATAAGCATTATGGAAACTCCACTTTCCAATTCTGGAAACGTGCCGCCTAAACCGGGAATACGTCCGCCTCTTACTCTCAGCGGAATGGACTTCAAGCTGTTGCGGGTGTTTCAGGCCGTGGTGGAGGCGGGTGGCTTCAGCGCTGCCCAGAACGAGCTGAATGTGGGCCTCGCCGCCATCAGCAAGCAGATTTCTGACCTTGAAATCCGTATCGGTATGCGCCTCTGTACACGTGGCCGGGAAGGATTTCATCTGACCGAAGAAGGCAAGCTGGTCTATCAGGCGGCTATCGAATTGTTCGCGTCGGTGGACAGTTTTCGCGACCGGATTAGTTCTGCGCAGAATGAGTTGATTGGTGATTTGAGTATCGGCGTCATTGATAACACGCTAACCGATAAAAGTTCGCCGCTCATTGCAGCACTCAGACTAATGCACGATGAAGCGCCCAAAGTAAGACTGCGCCTGCAAGCGTCCCAACTGGATGAAGTCGAGCGTGCCATGGTCGAAGGACGGGTGAGTCTTGGCATCGTGCCGGTGTATCAGCGGCGCGAAGAGTTTGATTATTTCGAGTTGTACGAAGAGACCTCCCACGCGTATTGCGCAGTGGGGCATCCGCTGTTCGAGGCGGACGACAGTGCCCTGAGCATCGACAGCCTGCGCGCATTCGACATCGTGAATCACCGCTATGCGATCCATCGCGACAAGGCGAGCTTCGTCAATTCCGACAGCCAGTGCGCCTCCGCCTCGCAAGTCGAAGCGGTCGCCATGATGATCCTGACCGGCCGCTTCATCGGCTTTCTCCCCGAGCACTACACGCGCAATCTGATCCGCGACGGCCAACTCCGCGCCTTGCGCCCCGACCTGATCTTTCTAAACACCCCCGTCAACCTCATCCTGAGACACAACGCCCCACGGAGCCCGCTGGTCAAGGCGTTCGCTCGGGCGTTGGGGGTGGATTTGAGGGTTGGCGTGTAGCGTGAATATCACGCGATTGCCGCGAACGTGAGCCCGGTGGCATGTACCACTTGGCGCATGGTTTTCAACGTGGGATTTCCTTTGGGGGATAGCGCTCGACGAAGGCTCTCATGAGGTATTCCGGCTTTCTCTGCTATGAATGCTATGCCGCCTCGAGCTTCAACAACATGTCTCAACGCCGCAAGAAAGCCAGCATCGCCGCCTTCTTCGTCCAATTCTTCAAATGCAATTCGCAAATACTCCGCTGCGAATGCGGGGTCGTCCCGAATCATCGCAATGACTGTTTCGTCGTGATCACGTGAGCTCGTCATGGCCTTCTCCGCTGATAGTCGTGCCAGCAATCAATGGCTTTAACAATGTCAGATCGCTGGTGGCGCTTATCGCCTCCCAGAAGCAGCAAGATTAGCTGCTTACCTGCCTGGGCGTAGTAAACCCTATAACCCGGTCCGTGATCGACCCGCAATTCCCACACGCCACTTCCAATAGGCTTGCAGTCGCCCAATGCGCCTGCAGCGACCCGGTTGATGCGCGTGGTGATTCTGACTTTCGCGGATCGCTCTTTGAGCTCATCAAGCCATTGCTGATAAAGATCGTCGCCGTTTGCGCTGAGGTAATGTCTCACCTGATTCATGGGGCGAACGATAGCGTTGATGCAATTGATCAATATGCCCGTCTGAACGGATGTGCCCGGTAGGAATTTTCAGCGCGAACGCATGGCCTCGATTTTTCCCCCACAAGAATCTAGGCCAAGCGCGCCTACGCATGCTCAGATAATCAGTTGCCAAACCCCGGCAAACCCCAATCTTCCAGCGGAAACTCGGTCAGCGAACCCAATACCAGATCGGCGTGGGCGTACTGCTCGACCGGCATGTGCGAGTCCGGCACGGCCACTGCGTACATACCAGCGGTCTTGGCCGCAGTGACACCGAATGGCGAGTCTTCAAACACCAGGCAGTCCTTCGGGTCCACGCCCAGGTGGCGCGCTGCAGCGAGGAAGATGTCCGGCGCAGGCTTGGCCGCCGTGACCTCGGCGTGATCCGCCGTCACCACGTCTTTAAACAGCTCGAACCAGGCGCGGTGACTGCTCGTTTTCACGTGGAAATAGTGAAGGGAAGAACTGGTGCCCACCGCAATCGGAATGTTGTGCTCGGCAAGGTGACGCACCAGTGCCTCGGCGCCACGCATCGGCACGGCGTGCGGGAAGCGCTCGTCCAGCATCGGCTGGCGAACGCTCAGGAACTCCTCGGGAGACATCGGCAGCTCGAGCGCGCTGATCACATACTCGGCGAAATCCTGGGAGCCGCGGCCAATGGAATGCTGCTTCACCGCCCAATCGAACGTCTTGCCGTGCCACTTGGCGATGATGTCGGTCACTTCGGTGTAGATGCCTTCGGTGTCCAGCAGCAGGCCGTCCATGTCGAAAATTACCGCCTTGACCGGACCCTTGGGCTTTTGCACTTCGTTCATCTCATCGATCCCATTAGCAAATTGGCGTCCAGCCTAACGCCTCGGCGAACGTCGTGGCTAGGCGCAACGGCTGCAAAACGTTCTCGCCAAGTGCTAATCTCGCCGGGCTCTCGGCAGCGCAAGGTGCTGCACGGCCGCTCTGTGTGGCGCCGAAACCCTCCGGGGTCAAGGAAGGCAAGACCTCTCTTCAAGAACGGACATCTTCGAGTCGACACATGAAAAAATCAGTCAACATCGCCGTAGGCGTCATTGTAGTTGCCGGCGTCCTCATCACCGCTGGCGCCTGGTACACCGGAAAACGGCTGGAGGGCGCGCTCAACGACGCCATCCAGCAAGGCAATCAGCAGCTTCAAGCCGCGTTCGTCGGGCATGAAGGCAAGGCGAGTGTTGAGCTCCTTTCCCTGGACCGCCACTTCTTCACCAGCACCGCTCACTACAAGCTGAATATCCAGGACCCCCAATTCAATGAGGGCAAGCCGGTCGAGCTGCTGTTTGTCGACAACATCGAGCACGGCCCATTGCCGTGGAGCCGCGTCAAATCGCTGCAACTGCTGCCGGTAATGGCCGCCAGCAACGTGCAGATCGAGAAGAACGCCTTCTCCGAAAAATGGTTTGCCATGACCAACGGCCAGCCGCCGCTGACCGGGCACTTCAGCATGGGCTACGACCGTGCCGCATTGGGGCGTGTGGAGTTGCTACCGTTTGAGTTCACCGATCAGACCGGCGCGTTCAAGTTTTCCGGTTTCACCGTGAATGCCTCCGGCTCGGGCGATGGCCAGAAGCTTGAGGCCAACGGTGTGCTGGGCAGCGTCGACGTCACCGCCACCTCCGAAGAAGGCCCGGTGCATCTGACGCTTAAGGATTTTACCTTCAACACCGGTGGCACCAAGGGCAAATCGGGTTTCTACCTGGGCCACACCGACGCGAAAATCGCCTCGGCCACGTTCCAGGCGGCGGGCCAGCCGGCCATTCAGTTCAAGGACTTCGTCAACACCAGCCTGTTGCAGGAGGTGGAGGGCAACCTGAATGCGCAGGTGACCTACGACGTCGGCAACATCAGTTTCAATGGCAGCGACATCGGCGCCATGCAGATGCTCTGGAAGTTCGGCAATTTCGACATCGCCTCAACCCAGGCACTGATGAAGATCTATCAGGAGAAAGTGCAGCCTCAAGCCCAGGCCGCCGCGGCGATGGGTGAAACCTACACGCCGCATTTGAGCCCGGCTGATCAGGCACTGGTCCAGGCCGAAGTCAGCAAGCTGCTGAGCGCCAAGCCGCACATCGAACTGGAAAAGCTTTCGCTCAAGACCGCCAGCGGCGAAAGCCAGTTTAGCCTGTCGATGGACTTGGCCAATCCTTCGGCACTCGATCAGCCGGGCGCGGAATTGCTCAAGCAGTTGCTGACCCAGCTGGACGCCAAGCTGGTGCTCTCCAAGCCGATGATCAAGGATCTGGCCGCACTGCGCGCCAAGTCTGCCGGTCTGACCGACCCCGCCGCCATCGCGCAACAGGCGCAGGCAACAGCGGAGTCGGTGGGCGGCATGGCAGTCATGTTGCAAATGGGCAAGGTCGAGGGCGACAACATCCTGTCCAGCCTGCATTACGCCAATGACGTGGTGGACTTCAACGGCGTGAAGATGCCGGCGCAACAGTTTGCCGCAGCGATGATGGGCAAGTTTGTGATGCTCAGCGGCGGTCAATAAGTCTTGCCCGGCCACCGTTGAGGTGGCCGGGCAGCTTGCTTTGACCTGTCTTCAGACTGGCGGCTGGCGCGCGATTTCCGTGGGCGCTTCGTGGCCTTCGCGTTCCGGCTGAACGGTGCGCGAAGACATCTCCGCGCGCAGTTGCGGCAGGCACTGCGGGTATTGCCGGGCAACGAAACTGATCAGTCGTTCGCGCATGTGGCATCGCGCATCCCAACTGCGCGATGAGTCGGCCGAGCTCAACAACACCCGCAACTGCATCGCCTTGTCGGTGGTGTCCGTGACCTGCAGCACGCAGACGCGGCCATCCCAGAGGTGCGGAATTTCCTTGCAGATGCGCTCCGCCTCTTCGCGCAATTCCTCCAGTGGCAACGCGTAATCCACCCAGAGAAACACAGAGCCAATCAGGCTCGACGTGCTGCGCGTCCAGTTCTGAAAGGGTTTCTCGATGAAGTACTGCAACGGAATCACCATCCGCCGTTCATCCCAGATCTTCAGCACCACATACGTGCCGCTGATCTCCTCGATCCGACCCCACTCGCCCTCAACGATCACCACGTCATCCAGGCGAATCGGCTGAGAGATCGCGATTTGCAGGCCGGCGATCAAGTTACCCAGTACCGGCTTGGCGGCGAAACCGGCGGCCAGTCCCGCGAGCCCTGCCGACGCCAGCAGGCTGGTGCCGATCTGACGCACTGGCGGGAAGCTCATCAGAATCAGCCCGGTGCCGAACAACAGAACCAGCACATTCAGGCAGCGCACCAGCACCCGCACTTGCGTCTGAATCCGGCGGGCTTGCAGGTTGTCTTCGATGTCCAGCGGGTTGCGGATCGCCACCGCTTCGCCAATGGCCTTCACGCAGCTCAGCGCCAGCCAGGTGAACCCGGCCACCACCAGCATGCCGTTCAGATGCCGAACACCCTTGATCAACATCAGATCATCAGGCGCAGACGTCCACACGGTTTGCAGGGCCAGCAGCGGGATCAGCCACAAGGTCGGCGGCTCGGCGCGATGAATGAGCTGTTGAGCGAAGACGAAGGACTTGGCCACGCGGCGGAGCAAGATCAGCGCAATCCAGCGTCCCAACAGTGCGATGCCAATCGCAATGGCGGCAGCCAGGAGGGTGTTGAGCCAGGGCAACGGCAGCGCGTTCAGCCAGGCTTCCGGGAGTACGTGTTCCATAGAGGGGGTCACCAACAGGACGGTTCAAAGGCAAGAGGTGTGAGCTCCCTCGGTGCTCAATGTTCCCTGATCAACCCGCCGCCGCTGAAATCGTGACGGGCTGGAATCAGCGAGCCAGAGCATCCGACACGTTTACTACAAGTCGAATGGTCTGGCCAGTCCGGGCTAACGGCCCGGCGACGCCTGAATGTCCAGCTCACGCTGCAACCGGGTCCTAAGCCGCCAGCACTGGCTGATCTTCTGCTCTCGCGAATAGCTCGCGCAGCGCTCTGGCAGCACCGCGTTCCTGCACTCCTTATCCATCAGTTCCATTGCCTGCTCGCTGCTGCAATCGAGCTGGCCGGGGAGTGCTCTCGCGGTCGTCTGTCCGGAGTTTGAGGTTGGCACCGGCTTCGGTGCCAGCGGGTAGAGACTGAAATAGATCGCAGATGCAGCGATGACGATGATCGACAGGAAGATCTTGCGCGTGTTCACGTGCAGGAACCCTCTCACCGCCTCCCGGATTGGTGCGTAAATCTGCGGGTGGCGATAGGGCGACAGAAAGATCCACGCCAGCATCAGGAGCGAGTAGCACAGCAACGCGCCAATCCCTTGGGAGTAGAGCAGCACCCCGATCAGCACCAGCGGCACGCCGTGCCGAACGACGAGTGCCTGCGACGCGGGCCAATGCAGCCACTCCGGAAGCAGCAGGTCGCTGATCCATTCATCAGCTTCTTCGATGGCCAGACACACCGGGCGCCAGGCGCGCATGGCGATTCGGCACAGGCCGGTCATGAAAAGCGGATACATCAGCAACATCACCGCTGCCTTTACCCCGTCCAGCTCGCCCTTCATCATCTCGTTCGGGATCATGAAGAGAGCCGTGAACAGCACCCAGCCGATCCACGTCCAGACAGCCGGGTTCATCGGCTCAACCCGTAAGGTTCTCCAGCCCTGCAGATCCGCTTCGGGGAAAACCTCTAGCATTTCGGGATAGCGATTGTTGATCGTCGAGCACAGCCGCTCGCAGGCGATCCACACATCCGCGCTGCAGAATCTTGCCAGTCGCAGCCGATCAACCTTGCGGCCGGGCTGGAGCACCAGCCGCGCGGCCTTCTCTTCAACGCTGTCAGTCTTGCCGCCCGCCAGCAGGCGCTGCCAATGTTCGATGTAGGCGTACTTCTCGCATCGCTCGATCAAATTTCGCCAGATGAACTCCGGCTCGGGAAACACGCCCTTGCGGTCATCCCACGCAAACAGCTCGCAGACCCTGTCGAACAGCGCAGCCGTCCAGCCTTTGTGGTTGTGCAGGAAGAACATCGCCCAGCGCTGCAATTGATCGCGGCGTTCCAGAGAGGCCAGCCAGGGTTGCTGAGCGAGCTCCTGCAAGCCCGCAAGAAACTGGCGCTCTTTGCCTTCGGCCAACGCGTGTTCGAGCCGCGCGCCTTCGCTGTCCAGCAATCGCTGTGTCAGCTGGATTTCCCGGTCTGCGCTGATGCGCAACGACTGCCACGGGGTCAGCCATTGCAACCGGTCGACGGCGGCTTTGAGCAGATCGCAGTCGGACAACTCTGCTTCCAGGCACCGATCGAGCAAGCGTTGCTGGAAGGGCAAATCGCAACCTTGTTCCACCGCGCGCTGATGCTGATGCGGCAGATTTTCTGCGGTGGTTCCTTCAACCAGCAGGCGTGCAGCCTGCCGCGCCAAGGCTTCGGCATCCTGTGCCGGATGCACGAGATCACCGGAATTGTGCGCAGACGTCACGGTCTGGGCCGAAAGCTCCGACGCACGACTCAAAGTCACCGTAGGCGAGTGGTCATCATCATCTTCTTCAGCACGGTTTCGCGCCAACTCAATCGCGCGCTCGTAGGCTTCTCGTAACCGCTGAAAGGCCTTCGGGTCTTCGTCCGGCCGAGTGACCTTCAGCAGTTTTGCATAGTGACGTTTGACGGTCCGCTCATCGGCATCGTCGCTCAGGCCCAGCAAAGTCCAAGGGTTCATGTCGCTTACCATTCCCCTCGCTCGAAGCGTTCGACCTGCTCGCTCAGCCGCTTGCGCATCTCGCTGATCTGCCGCTCATCCTGGGTTTCGAGCACGTGCTGAAACTGGCTGGCCCATGCCCCGACCATCTCGCGCGCTTCACCCAGGTACTCCTGATACAGGCGCTCGAGCTTTGCCGTCATGTGCGTGTTGACCTGCTGCTCGCGGGGATGCGTCTTCAACGAGTCGAGCGCTTTGAGGCGCTCTTGAATCTCGGCAGGCGTCAGCACCCCTGGGTTGTTTTCGATCACCAGCGTGTGCGCTTCCCCGGTCATCGGAATGCGCACGTCGGCTTCGAGAATGCCGTTGTTGTCGTAAGTAAACCGCACGTCCAGGTCGACTTCACCGGCGGGCCGGCGCGGCACCTTGATCTCAAGTTCGCCCAAGGCCACGTTGTTCTTAACCTTGCGGCTCTCGCCCTGAAAGATCTTCACAATGACGAATTGCTGATGATCGCTGAGGGTGCTGACGGTCCTGACCCGGCTTACCGGCACGACCGTGTTGCGCTCGATAATCGGCAGGTAATGGCCGCTCTCGAAATGCTCGCCGATGCGCTGGGTGGTTTCGATGCCCAGCGTGTAAGGACACACATCCGTCAGCACCACTTCTTCCAGCGCCGAGTCGCGCGCCTTGAGCGCAGCCTGAATCGCCGCGCCTTGAGCGACCACTTCGTCAGGGTTGAGCGTGATGGAAGGGAAGCGCCCGAACAGGCTGGCGGTCAGCTTGCGGATCAGCGGCATGCGCGTGGTGCCGCCCACCAGCAGGATTTCATCCAGATCGGCGACACGGATGCGCGCGTCACGCAGCGCTCGTTCGATCGGCGCGCGCAGACGGTCCAGCAGGGGCGCGTACAGCTCGACCAGTTGCTCTTGGGTCACCGGCTTGCGCCACTCGCGATCGGCATGACGCAGCACGAAATCAACACTCGCTTCCTGCCCCAGCGCTTTACGCACGCGCTCGGCTTCACGACGAAGGGATTGCCTCACCGTCAATGCGGCTGGAAATTCGACCTCCTGTTTGTGCAGCGCCACGAAGTGTTCAAGCAGCACGTTGTCGAAGTCCTCGCCGCCGAGGAAGTTATCCCCGGCGCTGGCGCGCACTTCCATCACGCCGTCGAACAGTTCAAGGATCGACACATCGAAGGTGCCTCCGCCCAGGTCAAACACCAGAAACGAGGTCTCGCCTTCTTTCTGATGCAGCCCGTAGGCCAGCGCTGCGGCAGTCGGTTCATTGATGAGTTTCTCGACCTTCAAGCCCGCCAGCTCGCCGGCCACCTTGGTCGCCTTGCGCTGTGCATCGCTGAAATACGCAGGCACGCTGATCACCGCTTCCGTCACCGGCTCGCCGAACGCCCGCTCGACGTCAGCCTTCAGGCTTTTCAGCACCAGCGCGGACAGCTCTTCCGGACGATATTTGCGCGCGCCGAGCTTCACTTCATGCGCGCTGCCCATGTGCCGCTTGAACAGCGCCGTGGTTGTGCCCGGATGAGTTTGAAGCCGCTCCTGCGCGGCCTTGCCCACTAACACCTGTCCGTCGTCATCCAGCCCGACGACGCTGGGCGTCAACAGCTCACCCAGCGCGTTGCTGACCAATTGCGTGCCGCCATCGCGCCAGACGGCGACCAGACTGTTGGTGGTGCCGAGATCTATACCGACGATCATGCCGAACATGCTCCTTGCGGGACTGCTGTGTGACTGTCCGATTAAATGAAAATGACGCTGTAGGTAAAAAGTATCGGCGAAAGGCTGCGCGGCTTTAGGTCAAGGGTGATGCGCTTTCTGCGTTGGAGGGGTTTCGTCGGGATGCGGTGCTGGCATTGCGTTAGTCGCGAAGGTAGCGATCGAACGCTTTACCTGGTGTTGGCGTGGCTCTCCCCGCAGGACTGGCTGCGGGGGTTTTGAATGGCCATGGCATTGCCGGCGCAACACCATGGCAGAGCGCTTCGCCTTTCACACAACGAGGCAATGAAAGTGACGACGCTCTGTGGTCCGTCTTGGCGTTAGCAGCCTTTGAACGGGTTCCAGCCTTGTTCGCCTTTAACTTCCTTGAGGTAGTAGGCGAAGTTCGTGGTCCTTGCATAGAAGGCGTTTATGGCAATACCGATAGCAAGATCCAACTGTTTGGCGTAGGCAAAGCCGGTTGCGGAATAGAAGATTTCCGCCACCACGCTGACGGCCAGCAAAAGGCCGATCAGCGTCAGGTTTTTTTTCCACAAGCCCAGGACGAACAGGTAAATCGGGCCGAAGAAAAACGCGATGATATTCGCGTTGATCTTGATCCTCTGCCGGAGAGGCAGTTTCAGCCATGCGGGCTTGAACGTTGGGGAGTTCGGCCCGCCATGCTCGTCAAAAAATGCGAAACGTTGCTGCCATTTCTCGCTGTAGCCGTCGCGGCTTTGTACTTGATCTGTCGTGTTCATGTTGGTTTTCCTTGAGGTCCTTGAGTGGTGTTTTTCTTCCCGGATGTCCTGGGTCTTGCTTGTTGTTATGCGTTGCTGACTGCCCGGCTTGCGGCGATTACGATTTTGACGCTTAAGTCGCCGGCACGTCGCTGGCAGCCTTTTATAGTAGGAAAGCTCCTACAGCCGGAAATTTTTTCTCGTTTTTGTTACAGATTCGACGATTTGATGCCTTTGCCTCCGCTCAGGCCTGCCAACCCTCGGATCCTGATGCACCGGCCCTTCACTTTATCGATTTTGGTGTTCGCGCCCCGTCGGCTTAGAGCGCTGCTGGGTGGAGACCGAGAGCCGATGATCCAAGCCATTCCCGAGCGAGTGGAATGGGGTCTGAAGTTGGTTCAAGCCGCCGGTTTACTGAAGTGAGTGTCTTGAGTTCTAACGGCTTGCCAGGCAATGGATCTGAATGGCAGTAACTCTCGCAAGAAGGAAAGGGATATCAGTCAAACGCGCCCCATGTGAGGGCTGGTTGGTTCAACTCTCAATGCACTGATATTTAAGTTCGAAGTTGTCATGTGATTACCGGCACTCTCACTTAATAAGAAGAGTAACTGTCTTTCGTGTTTGGCTTAATCAGTCCCATCCATCAATGGGAACTCTCCCGCGCTATCCTGCCTTGGAAGAACCGCCCTTAGCGCTTCTGGCTCGGGCCAGGCACCCGTCCGGGTCCCTAAAGCCCGAATCGATCCCCAGTCCCCAGTCCCCGGCCAACGCGCCCGACCATCGGCCGCACAAAAAAATAGGCCCGGCATGTTGAACTTTTTATCCTGGATAGTTTCGCCGATAAAAATGAATTATTAAGTCGATAGTGCATGGAAAAACTGATTTTTCACTAAAGTTTCTTTTTGCGTGGCCGAAGTTTAAAGCTGTAGGAATGGCAGGGAGTGGCCCTCTCCTATGTCGACACATAAAACTTTCAGAGGGCGCCATGCTAAAGAACATATTAATCAACATGACCGTCAGGTCAAAGCTCGTACTCGGCTTCACCCTGGTGATCATTTTTACTGTCCTTATCGCCCTCACGGGTTGGACGGGAATCTCCTCACTCAGTGAGCGAAGCGAGCGCGTGTCTGACATCGCGAAGCTCACCACACTGACGCGGGACATGCGCATCGCGCGGCTGGTCTACGCCCAGAATTCTGATGACGCCAATGCTGCCACTTGGCTTAAAGCCTACGACAATCTCGACGGTCATTTGGCGTATCTTCGCGAAATACTGGATTCCGAGCTCAATATTCCCCATGTAAAAACCGCATCCGCCGCGATGACTGCCTACAAAGGTTTTTACAACGACATCATCAATGCGACCCACGCTCGCGAAGCCAGTCGAGTCGTATTTGGCAGCAACGGCGACGATGCAGCGGCGGCGCTGCAACGCCTTGACGCCTTCGCCAGCTCGCCTGAGGGCACGTCCGAGCAGCGAGATGCAATCAGGCAAGCGCTGACACTTTTTCAGAAAATGCGCTTTGATGTGCGTGGGTACACGTACACGCTAAAGCCTGAGGCGCAGCAACTGGCGATCGCTTCAATCGCCGCTGCCATGAACAATACCCAATCCCTGCAAGCCGCTGGATTTCAACCTGACGTCATCAAAGGCCTCCAGGCTTCCCTGAGTAAATACCAGGCTGCCATTGCTCAGTTTTCAGAGTCCCAAGCCGCGATTGACAAAGGGCAGGGGGGCATCACGAAAAACATCGAAATCCTGCTGAGTTCCGCCGATCAGTTGGCGCAAAACCAGGTTTCGCTGCGTATCGAGGACGTCGGTCAAGCCAACAAGATGCTGATTATCTGGCTGAGCATTGCGCTCATCATCAGCGCATTGGCTGCATGGATCATCACCCGCGTCATCGTCGGGCCGCTTCGCGAGGCACTGCAGTTGGCTGATCGGGTAGCAAACGGTGATCTGACCTACAGCGAAGTCACGACAAGGCGAGATGAGCTTGGTCTGCTGCAAACCAGCATGCAAAGAATGACCTCAAACCTGCGGCAATTGATGGGTGGCTTGCGTGACAGTGTCACTCAGATCGCGAGCGCTGCCGAACAGTTGTCGGCAGTCACCGAGCAGACCAGCGCAGGGGTCAACAGTCAGCGAACCGAAACCGACCAAGTTGCAACAGCCATGAACCAAATGGCCGCCACTGTTCAGGAAGTGGCGAGAAACGCAGAGCAGGCGTCAGATGCGGCGGTCAGCGCCTCCAAAGAAGCCCGCGATGGCGATGCAGTTGTCGCCAAGGCAGTGCTCCAGATCGAAAAACTTGCCACAGAAGTCGGCTATTCGAAAACCGCGATGGATGAGCTCAAGCAAGAGAGCAACAAGATCGGCGGCGTGCTTGATGTGATCAAGGCCGTTGCCGAGCAAACCAACTTGCTGGCGCTCAACGCTGCCATCGAAGCCGCACGCGCTGGCGAAGCCGGACGAGGATTTGCGGTTGTTGCGGACGAGGTGAGAAGCCTGGCGCAGCGCACCCAGGCGTCGACCGAAGAAATTGCGACATTGATTGGTGGTTTGCACACCCGAACCGCCCAAGTTGCGGCCACACTGGAAAACAGTCGCCTGCTGACTGACAACAGCGTCGAGCTGGCGCGGGATGCGGGGGCTTCGATCGGCAACATCAGTCGCTCCATTTCGACCATCGAATCAATGAACCAGCAGATCGCCGCCTCTGCCGAAGAGCAAAGTGCCGTGGCTGAAGAGATTAATCGCAGTGTTCTCAGTGTGAGGGACATCTCCGAACAGACCGCTTCCGCCAGTGAACAGACAGCAGCGTCCAGTGTTGAGCTGGCGCGTTTGGGTGTGCATCTGCAGGGGTTGGTGAGCAAGTTTGTTGTGTAACAACCAGGGGAGGCAGGTGTAGGACCGTCGCGTAGCCTCGGTCCGATCCTCGCTGACTAAGCGGATGCCAAGCATGTGCTTCAGTCGCGTCTTCGTGCCATGTGCCCCATAAAGTAACGCCAGCACGCGTTACACCTTACTCAACAGCTTGCTGAGCTGAGTCAGCAGTTTCAGCCACTGATCGTATGAGACGCCCACAATGAAGTAATCGCCCAGCCATTTCACATGGCATCGGCTGATCAACTGCTTGGCAGCGTCCTGTCGCTCGCCCATTGATGCGGTCTCGTTGAGCACGACATCGGTCAGTTGGCTGACTTCATCGGCTTCTTTCTGAAAAGACGATTGCGTCAGGTGATCGCAAATCAAATCGCTGGATGCCCGTATGTTCATAGTCGCGTCGTTGCGAAACCGAAGCCGATGCCTGCGCCTCCGTAGCCAAAGCTCTCCTCTTTGCCATCGGGTGTCTTAAGGGTGATCGACCGCCCACCTGATACCAAGCCAACACTGAGCCCGCCGCTACTCCCTGTAAGGTACCTCCAAGTGCTGACATTGACCGGCAGGGGAATGATCGATGGAGTCATCGTTTCAACGTCCTTTTAACGGCGGTACGGCAGGTTGCTTCCTGCCACTGGAAAACTCAGACCTACAGCCCCAGATAAACGCCAGGCCCATGATCCCCAGCATCACTGGAGTGCCCCATAACGCGCCTCGGTCTTCAATGACAGCCGTCATCTCGGGATCTTCGGCAAGGTAGAGCACCTGAACCGGTTGCCCGACTTCATAACCAGAAATCATCCCACCCTGTGGGTACGAGATGACTTGGTTGTCAGCACTGGTGAATTCGATTTCGGGGTGCGAACCGCCAGCGTTTAGCTTGGTCACTACGCCAGGCGCATGCTGCGCCTGAGGCAAAAATTCGTAACGCCAATAAGCCATATAACCGGCAATGGCAAGCAGGACCATACCGGCCAAGCCAAAGATCAGGCTTCTTATCAGGTAGGTGTAGGGGTTGGAAGGATTACTCATGTCTTTATTCAGTCGTCCTTGAAGAGTGTCTGGGAGCTGATTAACCGACAGTCCAACGAAGGCAACAGGTGCAACAACGGCTTTGATAATTCCCGGCACCGGCGACGTCATGACCATTCACGGGGCGGCCTTGCTGCTGGGCAAGCGTGCCGGTGTGGCGAGGAGTGAAGATGCGCCGGATTGGGGGTATGCAAGTGCGGTGGGATGAACTTGCGTGGGGCACCCACGACGAGAAAACCATTGCATTGTTTCTCCCTGTTCCCCAGGCGGGCGCCTGAGAAAAAGCTGAATTTCCATATACTGGCGTGACCTTGTTCAAGGTGGATGACGCCAAGCGGATTTATACAGGTTTCCGTATTTCAGGCGCCAGAAAAATCAAAACAAGGTCACTGGCTGTGGCCGTTAAATGTCTGATGTTGAGACCCGTATCACTGTGCTTGCACCAACGTCTGAAAACATCGGCACCATATCCGAGTAGGCGCCTTTGTGCTTCAGTGCGACTTAGGAGATGCGGCGATAATGAGTTGATGAAAGGCGGTGCCTACAGCCTCGACGCGGGAGACAAAGATGCCTCGGTCGATGGGGGTACGACTTTCAGGACTAGAACAGGTATGGGGAGTAACGCTGATCCCCTGCGACGCAAGGGATAGAAGATGGTGCACCTGACGGGATTCGAACCCATGACCCCTGCCTTCGGAGGGCAGTACTCTATCCAGCTGAGCTACAGGTGCAACGCGGGCGCCATAATACTCATCTGGCTTGCACGCGTCCATGCCGATGACCCGCCGTTAACAATTTAGTGAGACCAAGCCAAGCCGTATCGGCACCCCCACATGACAACCACATCCGCATGCTCCCAGCGACGCTGATCCGAATTCATCCCCACCCCAAGCGCTAGCCGTTCTTTTTTTCGAACGCACTATTGTCCTTTAACCCTGTTGTCCCTAGGATTCGTTTGAGATTTCAAACGCCCCGCCCGGCCTTTCTTCTATTCTCCAATCAGGGCCGGCGACAGTTATATCCGGCGGCGGCCTCGGTCGAGGTGCCCGCACACAACCATTCGCTCCGCCGCGCGCGGTGCTGTTCAGGAGGCCGCAATGCAGCTCAAAGACTCGAAGTTGTTCCGCCAGCAGGCGTACATCAATGGCGCCTGGGCTGATGCCGACAGTGGCCAGACCATCAAGGTCAACAACCCGTCGACCAACGAGATTCTCGGTACCGTGCCAAAGATGGGCGCCGCTGAAACCCGTCGCGCCATCGAGGCCGCTGACAAGGCGCTGCCTGCCTGGCGCGCGCTGACCGCCAAAGAGCGTGGCGCCAAGCTGCGTCGCTGGTTCGAACTGATGATTGAAAACCAGGACGACCTCGGTCGCCTGATGACCCTGGAGCAGGGCAAGCCGCTGGCCGAGGCCAAAGGCGAAATCACTTACGCCGCTTCCTTTATTGAATGGTTCTCTGAAGAAGCCAAGCGCGTCTATGGCGACGTGATTCCGGGCCATCAGCCGGACAAGCGCCTGATCGTCCTCAAGCAGCCTATCGGTGTTACTGCGGCGATCACGCCGTGGAACTTCCCGGCTGCGATGATCACACGCAAGGCCGGCCCCGCGTTGGCGGCAGGCTGCACCATGGTGCTCAAGCCCGCTTCGCAAACGCCTTACTCCGCACTGGCACTGGCTGAACTGGCCGAGCGCGCGGGCATCCCGGCGGGCGTGTTCAGTGTGGTGACTGGCAGCGCCGGCGATATCGGCAGCGAACTGACCAGCAACCCGATCGTGCGCAAGCTGTCGTTCACCGGCTCGACCGAGATCGGTCGCCAGTTGATGGCTGAATGCGCCCACGACATCAAGAAAGTCTCTCTGGAGCTGGGTGGCAACGCGCCGTTCATCGTGTTCGACGACGCTGACCTGGATAAGGCCGTTGAAGGCGCGATCATTTCCAAGTACCGCAACAACGGCCAGACGTGCGTCTGCGCTAACCGCATCTACGTGCAGGACGCGGTCTACGACGCCTTCGCCGAGAAGCTGCAGGTTGCCGTCGCCAAGCTGAAAGTCGGCGATGGCCTGGCTGAAGGCGTGACAACCGGTCCGCTGATCGACGAAAAAGCCGTGGCCAAGGTCAAGGAACACATCGCTGATGCCTTGAGCAAGGGCGCGAAAGTGCTGAGCGGCGGCAACAGCTTGGAAGGCAATTTCTTCGAACCGACTATCCTGGTCAACGTGCCGAAAAACGCAGCTGTGGCCAAGGAAGAAACCTTCGGTCCGCTGGCCCCGCTGTTCCGCTTCAAAGACGAAGCCGAAGTGATTGCCATGGCCAACGACACCGAGTTCGGGCTGGCGTCGTATTTCTACGCGCAGAACCTGAGCCGTGTGTTCCGTGTGGCTGAAGCCCTGGAGTACGGCATGGTGGGCATCAACACCGGCCTGATCTCCAATGAAGTCGCGCCGTTCGGCGGCGTCAAGGCATCCGGTCTTGGCCGTGAAGGCTCCAAGTACGGTATCGAAGATTATCTGGAAATCAAATACCTCTGCCTTAGCATCTGAACCCGCTGAGTGGCAGAGTGAAGTAACTGTTCGACAACCTGCGGGACGCGAGAGCGCCGTTTCGCAGGTTTCAGTGGCACCAACCTATTGGTGGCCGGGAGGCCGCGACAGTCGATCATCGTATGCTGTCGCTGTTGACCCCCGCTGCTTGATCCTTGAACCGCGCCGCCCGATGAGCGGCGAATGAGGAAATGATGAGCAAAACTAACGCATCCCTGATGAAACGCCGTGAAGCTGCAGTCCCACGCGGCGTTGGTCAAATTCACCCGATCTTCGCTGAGTCCGCGAAGAACGCCACTGTCACCGACGTCGAAGGCAACGAGTTCATCGACTTCGCCGGCGGTATTGCGGTACTGAACACCGGTCACCTGCACCCGAAAATCATCGCGGCCGTGCAAGAGCAGTTGACCAAGCTGACCCACACCTGCTTCCAGGTGCTGGCGTACGAGCCTTACGTTGAGCTGTGCGAGAAGGTCAACGCCAAGGTGCCGGGCGATTTCGCCAAGAAAACCCTGTTGGTAACCACTGGTTCCGAAGCGGTCGAAAACGCCGTAAAGATCGCCCGCGCCGCAACAGGCCGTGCGGGCGTCATCGCCTTCACCGGCGCTTACCACGGCCGCACCATGATGACCCTGGGTCTGACCGGTAAAGTTGTGCCGTACTCGGCCGGCATGGGCCTGATGCCGGGCGGTATCTTCCGCGCCATCTACCCGAACGAGTTGCACGGTGTCAGCGTTGACGATTCCATCGCCAGCATCGAGCGCATCTTCAAGAACGACGCCGAGCCTAAAGACATTGCCGCTATCATCATCGAGCCGGTGCAGGGTGAGGGCGGTTTCTACGTCGCGCCTAAAGCGTTCATGGCGCGTCTGCGCGAACTGTGCGACAAGCACGGCATTCTGCTGATCGCTGACGAAGTGCAGACCGGCGCTGGCCGTACTGGCACCTTCTTCGCCATGGAACAGATGGGCGTGAGCGCCGACCTGACCACCTTCGCCAAATCCATCGCCGGTGGTTTCCCGCTGGCGGGCGTGTGCGGCAAGGCCGAATACATGGACGCCATCGCGCCGGGTGGTCTGGGCGGCACGTACGCCGGTAGCCCGGTCGCGTGTGCTGCTGCGCTGGCAGTCATGGAAGTGTTCGAAGAAGAGCACTTGCTGGATCGTTGCAAAGCCGTTGGCGAGCGTCTGGTCACTGGTCTGCGTGCCATCCAGGCCAAGTACCCGGTCATCGGTGAAGTCCGCGCGCTGGGCGCCATGATCGCCGTCGAGTGCTTCGAGAACGGCGACACCCACAAGCCGAACGCGGCTGCCGTGGCCCAAGTGGTCGCCAAGGCCCGTGACAAGGGGTTGATCCTGCTGTCCTGCGGTACCTACGGCAACGTATTGCGCGTGCTGGTCCCGCTGACCTCGCCTGACGAGCAGTTGGACAAAGGCCTGAAGATCATCGAAGAATGCTTCGCTGAAATCGCCTGACTTCACGCCGATGAGCCGCAGCCACGTTTGATAAGGACGTGACCGCTTCATCAGAAAAAACCTGCCTCGGCAGGTTTTTTCGTTTATGGACGTCGGAAAATTTTCCTCCGGTCTGTCTCCTTGCCCAGTCTTTGACTAAGGTAAGGAGACTGATGCCGGAGAGTCATGATGACCGTTGTAGAGGCGCTAGCCGTTCCCCGCGTGTTGATCGCTGAATCGGACCCCTGGGCCCGCGAGATGCTCAACGAATTGGTTCTCGACGTGCGTTGCGACGCGCAGCTGGACATCTGTTCCAACGGCCGAGAGGCGATCGAGCGGATGAGCGGGTATATCCCCGACCTGGTGATCGCTTCCCGCGAGTTGCCCGGCGTCGATGGCCTGAGCCTGCTGCGCGGGCTGCGCCAGTTGCGTCTCCAGCCACCGGTTCGTTTCATTCTGCTGAGCAGTCGCAGCGACAGCGTCAGTGTCCGCGAGGCCGTGCAACTGGCGCCCACCGCCTACCTCACCAAACCCCTGAACATGGAAGGCCTGCGCCATCGGCTGGAAGCGCTGCTGTTGCAGGACGGCGCGCAGGTCGCCTGTGCGGTGCCCGCGTTGGCGCCGGGTGTCGGGCTGGATGCGTTTCTGGAAAATCGTCGCGAAGTGGCCGACGGCGGGCCGCTGTTCGTTGACGTAAGGGCGGCGGTGGCCAGCAGTCGCGGGGCGTCGGGTGTTGAGCTGACGTTGCTGGAACAGGCGCTGATCCATGACCCCCATGTCACCGCACTGTTGATTGCCGCCGCTAACAGCGCGTCGAATCATCAGGGCAAGCCCGTGCAGACGCTGAGGCAGGCGCTCGCCATGTTGGGCGCCACTCAGAGCGTCAATCTGGTGCAAGGTCTGGCCCTCAAGCGCGGGGCAGTGCTGACGGATGCAACGTTGTTGCTGCATGCCACTGAAATCTGGGAGGTCTCGCAACGCACCGCCGAATGTGCGCGGACGCTGGCGCGCAAGCTGGATCTCGATCACGAGCGCTGTTACTGCGCCGGCTTGCTCAGGGGCCTTGGTGAACTGACCGTGTTGCGCTGTATGCAGGACTGGCTGATCGCCGGCGGCTCCCTGGATGAGGCAACCATTCGCCGTGCGTTGGCGCAGTATTCGGCATCGTTCGGCTCGGCATTACGCACGCGTTGGCGCCTGCCCCTGGAACTGCGTGAATTGATCGCAGCGGTGTATCAATACAACACCGGGGTTTTTACTCGCGAAATCCTGGCGATGACTGTGGCGGGACAGATGGGCTCGCTCGGGCTTGAAGACCCGCTTGAGGCGCTGGCGAAAAGCAAGTCGGCGCGGCTGTTGAAGGTCAGCGAGTCAGATCTGGAAAGGGTGCGCAACAAGACGGTGGCGTAGCCGGATGTAGATTTCAGAACAGGCGGCTTACACCAACACGATCTGATTCTTGCCCTGACGCTTGGCCTGGTACATCGCAGCGTCAGAGCGTGCGTAGAGCGCTTCGAGGCTCTGATCTTGATCGCCGAGGTTGGTCAGCCCCTGGCTGGCGGTGATGCCGAAGGTTTTGTCGTTGCACTGAAAGCTCAGGCGCTGAATCTCACGCTGCAACCGCTCGGCAATCTGCTGGGCCATTTCCGGCGCACAGCCCGGGAATACGGCGGCGAACTCTTCCCCGCCAATCCGCCCGAACAGATCACCACGACGCAGCGTCTTGCGCCCGCACTCGGCAATGCGTTGCAGCACCAGATCGCCTTCCTGATGGCCGTAGGTGTCGTTGACCAGCTTGAAATCATCCACGTCCAGCAACAGGAACGCCATCGGCGTGCCCTGCAGACGCGCTTGCTCGAACTCCCGTTGAGCGCATTCGAAGAAGTGCCGGCGGTTGCTGCTCTGGGTGAGCACGTCGGTGGTGGCAAGACGCTGCAACTCGTCTTCGAGGTGCTTCTTCTCGGTGATGTCTTCGGCGATGCCGACCACGATCAGGCGCTGGCTGTGCTCGGCCTGATGACTGACAAAGCATTTATCGCTCAGCCAGCGGACCTGGCCGTCAGCACGAATGATGCGGTACTCGCGGTCTTCGATGGAGCCCTTTTCGAGCACTTCGCTCAGGCTGCGCTCGGCGTAGTCCAGGTCATCGGGGTAAATGCTGTCGCGCCACTCGCTGTAGTCCGCGAGCAACAAACCGGCGGAACGGCCGAAAATGCGCTCGTAGGCGGGGCTGACATAGATCATGCGTTGCGTCTGCCAGTCGAACGCCCACAACACGGCGTTGACGCTGACCAGCAGAGAACTGAACAGCTGCTCGCGCTCGCTGAGGCGGGCCACTTCCGCCTGGGCATGCATCAGCGCCAGAAGGGTTTCTGCTGCGGCGGGTGTCTCAACGTGGGGAGTCTGATTGTCCATGAGCACTGCATCTCAGAATAAGGTGCGGCGCATGCCACAACATGTCACACAGCATAGTGCGAAGGTGTTAGTGAGATAGGAGTAATGGCACTAAGTTCCGATCGGTGCCACCCGGACGAATGGTCACCGATCAACGGCATCAAGCGTGTTGAGGCCGCAGTGAGTAGGTTTTCAGCTGATCAGCGAAGTCACGCAGCGATTGAATGCCGCTGGCTTCCGCCTCGTGGACCCAGTCCTTGATGGCTGCCAGCATGTCGTGACCATTGCTGCTGGTCTTCGCCCAGATCTGCTGCAGCGCCAGGCGTTTTTCGTAAATCACTTTCAGTGCCTGGCTGTGCTCCAGCATGGTCTGGATGCGCGCTTGATGCTTGTCTTCCAGCAGGCTGGGCTCGCGAGAAAGCAGGCGTTTGGCGCGGCGGAACTGGTGACGTACGGAGGCATCGGCTTTCGCCAGTTCCTGTGTCACCAACGGCGCGATGACCAGCTTGCGGTACTGAGCCATGATCTGGAAACGGTTGTTGAGGATGGCCATCGCCGTGTCCATGTCCAGATGACCCTTGCCTTCAACACGGTGCGCGATCGGCGCGACCCGTTGCACCTTCGCCAGGCGCAGCCAGCTGAATACCTTGATCCACGCCCAGCCCATGTCGAACTCCCAGCGCTTGACCGACAGCTTGGCCGAGTTGGGGTAGGTGTGGTGGTTGTTATGCAGCTCTTCGCCGCCGATCAAAATGCCCCAGGGCACCAGATTGGTGGCGGCGTCGCGGCATTCGAAGTTGCGATAGCCGACCGCATGGCCCAGGCCATTGACCACGCCCGCCGCCCACACCGGAATCCACATCATCTGGATCGCCCAGACGGTGATGCCGATGACGCCGAACAGCGCCAGATCGATCACGCCCATGATCGCGATGCCCAGCAGGGGATAGCGCGAATACAGGTTGCGCTCGATCCAGTCCTCGGGGCAGTTTTTGCCGTAGATGCGCAGTGTCTCGGGGTTCTCCGCTTCGGCGCGGTACAGCTCGGCGCCTTTGCGCAGGACGGTGGACAGACCCTTGATGACCGGGCTGTGCGGGTCATCGACGGTTTCGCATTTGGCATGGTGCTTGCGGTGGATAGCGGTCCACTCGCGGGTATTCTGCGCCGTGGTGAGCCACAGCCAGAAACGGAAAAAGTGCTTGAGCCCTGCGTTGAGTTCCAGGGAGCGATGCGCTGAATAGCGATGGAGATAGACCGTGACGCCGACGATGGTGACGTGTGTCATCGCCAGTGTGACTGCGACCAATTGCCAGACGGAAAGGTCGAGCAGACCGTTGTTCCACATAGGCTGAGTTGCCCTCGGTTGTAACGCGTGCAATGTACGGATCCGCCTGAGCAGACCCTGAGACAGAAGGGCGCATTATCACTTAGCTCGCAGATAAAACCACCCGCTCTTTCAGATAAGCGTCGCAAGATGTTTCTTGTTCTATAATTTCGGACTTTCGCAAGGTTGTTTCTATCTATGTCGAGCACTACCCGGGATGCGCTAAGCACCGCAACGTTGTACGGGGTTGTATCGATTGGGTGGTCGGCGGTCATGGACCATGTGCTGCCGCGGCTGATCGACGACGCGACTGTGTTGGCGCGGGCGCAACAGGCCGGCGGTTATCTCTGGCTGGCCTTCAGCGCGGTGATGATCTATCTGGCTCGCTCGCGACTGCTCCGATTCATGGGCGTCACCGAGTTGGCGCGCCGTGATGAGGACATGCAGCGTCTGCGGCTGGCAGCAGCCGTGTTCGACACCACCCTGGAAGGCGTGCTGGTCACCGATGCCACGGGCGTGATCGTGCATGTGAACCGCGCCTTCAGCGAGATCACCGGGTATCAGCAGGATGAAGTGCTGGGTCTGCGGCCGAGCAAATTCAAATCAGGGCGCCATGGCCCCGAGTTCTACGAGCGCATGTTCAAGACCATTGTCAGCGCCGGGCAATGGAGCGGCGAAATCTGGAACCGTCGCAAAAGCGGCGAAATTTACCCGCAGTGGCAAAGCATTCGTCCGATCAGAGACGAGCGCGGTGAAATTACCCAGTTCGTCGCGGTGTTTTCCGACATCTCTTCGATCAAGCATTCCGAGCGCGAGCTGGCGCATCTGGCCCATTACGACCCGCTGACCGGTCTGCCCAATCGCCTGCTGTTCACTGACCGCGCCGAACAGGCGCACACCCACGCCCGTCGCAACAAACGCAGCCTGGCGTTGTTGCTCGTCGACCTGGACCACTTCAAGCACATCAACGAAAGCCTCGGCCACAACGCCGGGGACGAGGTGCTGAAGGCTGCCGCCGAGCGCCTCGAAACCCATCTGGAGAAGGGCGTCACACTGGCGCGGCTGGGTGGCGACGAATTCGCGATTCTGCTCGAAAACTCCCAGCAGGTCGCGCAGTCCGCCGAACTGGCGCAGAGCATTCTGGAAGGGCTGCGGGAGCCTTTTCTGGTCAGCGGGCAATCGCTGTTTCTGACGGCCAGCGTCGGCATCAGCATCTTCCCCCACGATGCGCTGACTGCCGAGCAGTTGCTGCGTAACGCCGATGCCGCGCTTTCACAGGCCAAACACCAAGGCCGTGAGAGCTACGCGATGTACACCGCCGAATTGACTGCTCACGCCCAGCGCCGTGTCGAGTTGGCGGCCGAGCTGCGACAGGCTGTCGAGGAGAACGAACTAAGGGTGTTTTATCAGCCGATTCACAACCTTCATAGCCGCTGCATCGAAGGCGTCGAGGCGCTGGTGCGCTGGCAGCATCCGTCGCGGGGCATGGTTTCGCCGGGTGAATTCATCCCGATTGCCGAGCAAAGCGGGCTGATCACCGACATCGACAACTGGGTGCTGACCGAAGCCTGCCGGCAGATGGGTGAGTGGCTGGAGGACGGCGTGAATGTATCGTTCGTCGCAGTCAACGTGTCCAGCCGGTTGTTCGGTCGCGGTGATCTGGATCGGCGGGTGGCCAAGGTGCTGAACGAAACCGGACTGGCCCCGCAGTTTCTGGAGCTTGAGGTCACCGAAAGCGCGATCATGGACGACCCCGATCAAGCCATCGAGCAGATGCACCGGCTGCGGGATCTGGGTCTGAAACTGTCCATCGACGATTTCGGCACCGGGTATTCGTCGCTGCTGCGGCTCAAGCGTATGCCGGTGCAAAAGCTGAAAATCGATCAGGGGTTTGTCGCCGGCTTGCCGGACGACGATGACGACATCGCGATCGTCAACGCCATCATCGCCCTGGCACGGGCCATGGGCATGCGTGTGCTGGCAGAAGGCATCGAGCAGGCCAGTCAGGCCAGTTTTCTGCTGAAGCACAACTGCGAACTGGGCCAGGGCTACTGGTTCGCCCGGCCTATGCCGGCGGAGCAGATCAACTGGCAGCATGCGCCGGTGTTTGTCTCTGCGTGATACGGCGGCCTACACGTGACGCTGTTGTAGGAGCGCGCTTGCCCGCGATAAACGATGACGCGGTGAGTCTGATGAACCTCGTCGTCTGCATCGCGGGCAAGCGTGCTCCTACATTGGATCGGCGTTAGATCCTCAAATCCCGGCTGAACACCGACCGCCTGCGTACTCACTTCCCAAATGCCTTTTGGTTATATCTGCATTCTTAAATAGTATTTTTAAGAATATCTCTGCGTCTCTACTATCCCGCTCACGCCACAAGCAGCGGCCGCCCCCCACGCTGCGGCACATCTTTCAAGGAGCAGGAACATGAGCGCATCTCTACGTAGCGTTGACGGCCAGGACGAAGCAAGCATTTTGCGTGAAATTCAAAGCGCGCTGCGTGACCTGCGCTTTGGTGCGGTTGAAATCACCGTGCACAACGCGCAGGTGGTCCAGATCGAGCGAAAGGAAAAATTCCGTCTGCAGAACCCGAGCAACAAGCAGGGCTGAGCCACGCTCCCGCATCACTAACGCTGCATGACCTAAAACTAGAAAAAGCCAACAGCACAAAATGTGTCCAGGAGCCTGATTCATGTCCATTCGTCGTTATGCGCTGGCCGCTCTCGCCAGTGCGGTGTTTGCCGGTTCTGCTGTCGCCAAGGACTTCACCCTGCTGAACGTGTCGTATGACCCTACGCGCGAGCTGTACCAGGACTACAACGCCGAATTCATCAATTACTGGAAAAAGTCCCACCCGGGCGACACCGTGAAAATCAACCAGTCCCACGGTGGCTCGGGCAAGCAGGGCCGCTCGGTGATCGACGGCTCGCCTGCCGACGTGGTGACCCTGGCGCTCGCCGGCGACATCGACGAAATCGCCAAACTGGGCAAGACCATTCCTGCGGATTGGCAGACCAAGCTGCCGGACGCCAGCACACCGTACACCTCGACCATTGTGTTCCTGGTGCGCAAGGGCAACCCGAAAGGCATCCATGACTGGGCCGACCTGATCAAGGACGGCGTGTCGGTGATCACGCCGAACCCGAAAACCTCGGGCGGCGCGCGCTGGAATTTCCTGGCGGCTTACGGCTACGGTCTCAAATCCAATGGCGGCGATGAAGCCAAGGCCAAGGAATACATCGGCAAGCTGTTCAAGCATGTGCCTGTGCTGGACACCGGTGCACGGGGTTCGACCATTACTTTCGTCAACAACGGTCAGGGTGATGTGTTGCTGGCGTGGGAAAACGAAGCGTTCCTGGCGCTGAAAGAAAACGGCGGGGCGGACAAGTTCGACATCGTCGTACCTTCGCTGTCGATCCTGACCGAGCCTCCCGTGGCTGTCGTCGAGAAGAACGCCGAGAAGCACGGCACCACCGAAATCGCCACCGAATACCTCAAGCACCTGTACAGCAAGGAAGGCCAGGAAATCGCGGCGAAAAACTTCTATCGTCCTCGGGACACGGAAGTGGCGGCCAAGTACGAGAAGCAGTTTCCCAAACTGAATTTGCTGACCATCGACAAAGACTTCGGCGGCTGGAAATCGGCTCAGCCCAAGTTCTTCGATGACGGCGGTGTGTTCGATCAGATCTACATCCCGCAGTAGTCGCTGAACGGTGTAGGAGCGCGCTTGCCCGCGAAAGCGTCGTGTCAGTTAATGCATTTGGCACAGGCAGATGGCTATCGCGGGCAAGCGCGCTCCTACAGGTGGATCACTGGCATCGGGTGCGGTTTCTGATAGATATTTCCGCGCAGCGCCAGCGGAATAAATGGACCCGGACTCGTTCCGGGTAACGTGTGTAAACCAAGGACTTTTATGTCGCGACGCATATCCCCCGTCATACCCGGCTTCGGGCTGACGCTGGGTTACACATTGGTGTACCTCAGCCTGATTGTGCTGATACCGCTTGCGGTCATGTTCATCCACGCTTCCCAGCTGAGCGCCGTTCAGTTCTGGAACATCGTTACGGCCCCTCGCGTGCTCGCAGCACTCAAGCTGAGCTTCGGCACTGCGTTTTGCGCGGCGATCATCAACGGCATCATCGGCACGCTGCTGGCCTGGGTGCTGGTGCGTTACACCTTTCCCGGTCGCAAGATCATCGACGCGATGATCGATCTGCCCTTCGCACTGCCCACCGCCGTTGCCGGTATCGCGCTGACCGCGCTGTACGCGCCGAACGGTTTCATTGGCCAGTTCGCCGCCGACCTGGGCATCAAGATCGCCTACACCCCCTTCGGCATCACCCTGGCACTGACCTTCGTCACCTTGCCCTTTGTGGTGCGCACGGTTCAGCCGGTGCTGGCCGACATCCCCCGGGAAGTCGAAGAAGCGGCGGCATGCCTTGGCGCCAAACCGCTGCAAGTGTTCCGTTACATCCTCGCGCCTGCCTTGTTGCCTGCCTGGCTGACCGGCTTTGCGCTGGCCTTCGCCCGAGGCGTGGGTGAGTACGGCTCGGTGATTTTCATCGCCGGCAACATGCCGATGAAAACCGAAATCCTGCCGTTGCTGATCATGGTCAAGCTCGACCAGTACGACTACACCGGCGCTACGGCAATTGGCGTGATGATGTTGCTGGTGTCGTTCGTGCTGTTGCTGCTGATCAATCTGTTGCAGCGACGCATCGAAACCCCTAACTGAGGAGGCGCACCCATGTCTGATTCATCGCTCATTGCTGCGTCTTCAGCCAATGCTGCCCGTCGTGGCAGCGCGGTGTCGCGGCGCATTCTGATCGGCCTTGGCTGGCTGGTCTTTGCGTTCTTCCTGTTGCTGCCATTGGTGGTGGTGATCGGCCAGGGTTTGAGCAACGGCCTCGGCGGATTCTTCGCGGCCATCCTGGAGCCCGATGCGCTGTCGGCCCTCAAGCTCACCGTGTTTGCGGTGCTGATTTCGGTGCCGCTCAACGTGGTCTTCGGCGTCGCGGCAGCCTGGTGCGTGAGCAAATACTCGTTCCGTGGCAAGGCGATTCTGGTCACGCTGATCGACCTGCCGTTCTCGGTCTCGCCGGTCATCGCCGGTCTGATTTACGTGCTGATGTTCGGCGCCCGTGGCGTGTTCGGCCCCTGGCTGCAGGACCACGACATCCAGATCGTCTTTGCCCTGCCGGGCATCGTACTGGCGACCATCTTCGTGACGGTGCCGTTTGTGGCCCGCGAGCTGATCCCGCTGATGCAGGAGCAGGGCACGCAGGAAGAAGAAGCCGCGCGCTTGCTCGGTGCCAATGGCTGGCAGATGTTCTGGCACGTGACCGTCCCCAACATTAAGTGGGGCCTGATCTACGGCGTGGTGCTGTGTACCGCGCGGGCCATGGGTGAGTTCGGCGCGGTGTCGGTGGTGTCGGGGCACATTCGCGGCGTGACCAACACCCTGCCGCTGCATGTCGAGATTCTCTACAACGAGTACAACCACGTGGCTGCATTTGCCGTGGCGAGCCTGTTATTGATCCTTGCGCTGTTCATCCTGCTGCTCAAGCAGTGGAGCGAAGCGCGCATTAGCCGTCTGCGCAAAAACGCGGCGGAGGAATAATTCATGTCGATCGAAGTCCGTAACGTCAGCAAGAATTTCAACGCCTTCAAGGCCCTCGACGGCATCAGTCTGGATATCCAGAGTGGCGAGCTCGTGGCGTTGTTGGGCCCGTCCGGTTGTGGCAAGACCACGCTGCTGCGCATCATTGCCGGGCTGGAAACGCCGGATAAAGGCAGCATTGTGTTCCACGGCGAGGATGTCTCCGGCCACGACGTGCGCGATCGCAACGTAGGGTTCGTCTTCCAGCACTACGCGCTGTTTCGCCACATGACCGTGTTCGACAACGTCGCTTTCGGCCTGCGCATGAAGCCGAAGAACCAGCGCCCGAACGAGAGCCAGATCGCTGTCAAAGTGCATGAACTGCTGAACATGGTGCAGCTGGACTGGCTGTCGGATCGCTATCCGGAGCAACTGTCGGGCGGTCAGCGTCAGCGGATTGCCCTGGCCCGGGCCTTGGCGGTGGAGCCCAAAGTGTTGCTGCTGGACGAGCCGTTCGGCGCGCTGGATGCCAAGGTGCGCAAGGAACTGCGTCGCTGGCTGGCGCGGCTGCACGAAGACATCAACCTGACTTCGGTCTTCGTGACCCACGATCAGGAAGAGGCGATGGAAGTCGCGGACCGCATCGTGGTGATGAACAAGGGGGTGATCGAGCAGATCGGCTCGCCCGGGGATGTCTACGAGAACCCGGCCAGCGATTTCGTGTATCACTTTTTGGGTGACTCGAACCGCCTGCACCTGGGCGATGACAACCACGTGCTGTTCCGCCCGCACGAAGTGTCATTGTCACGGCATGAAGTGGAAGGGCACCACGCGGCAGAAGTGCGGGACATCCGCCCGTTGGGAGCCACGACCCGCGTGACCCTGAAAGTCGAAGGCCAACCCGAGCTGATCGAAGCGGAAGTGGTGAAAGACCACGACAGCCTGACCGGACTGGCGCGCGGCGAGACACTGTTCTTCAAGCCGAAGGTCTGGCAGAAAGTCGACAACCTCTAAGCGTACCCCTGTAGGAGCGTGGCTTGTCCCGCGATCTGCCGGGGACCGGCAGCAATCCTGATAATGCGTTCTGCCTGATGCACCGCATTATCCAGTTTGCGGCGACTGCGTCGCCGATCGCGGGACAAGCCACGCTCCTGCAGGTTCGTGCGGATACTCACAATCCGGGCCGGACGCAAATCCCCTGTAGGAGCAATCGGAGGTTACGACGGTCGCGACGGCGGTGGGTCAGCGACATCCACGTCGGCTGACCTCATGCATTCGCGAGCAAGGTGGAGCGCCACCCCGGTCGCTCCTACAGTAATGCGAGTTCTAGACCGTCGCTTTTTTCAAATCCCGCCGGTGCGTCTTGCCCACTCGCGCCTCGATGGCGTGCTGCAACTTCTTTCTCATTCCCAGCAAAAAAGCCGCTTCGGCGACGACAAACAACGGCCCGATGATCAGGCCTGTGAGGTCGTCGACAAACGCCGGCTTGCGGCCTTCGTAATAATGGCCCACAAACTGAATCACCCAGCCGAGCACGAACAACCCGACGCCGGCGCTGAGCCAGACCATGGTGGTCTGTTGCGCCAGGTTTGCGCCGACCCACAGGCACAGCGCGAGCAGGACGCCCATCAACACGCCGAAGAAGGCATCCAGCCGCAGGTAGAAAAACGTCGCGGCCAGACTCACCAGCAAGGCCGGCGACACCCAAATCCCGCCGAGGGACCAGCTGGTCCAGCCGGGGCGTGACAACAGCACGGCCACCGCGATCACGATCAGGGGAATGCCGACGAAGTGGGTGACGATATTGCGGGTGTCGCGGTGGTAGGCCGCGTACTGGCTGAGGTGATCGACGAGGTTTTTCATTGTTATTCCTCTATGGATACGTGGATCATGCCGCTGATTTTTTCGGCCGAGCCCGCTGCACGGCTCAGCCTGCAACAAAACGCCGGCTATCAAAAGGAGATTCACATGACGAATGGAACCCAATGGCGCTCATGGTTTATCAACGACCGATGGTTCCGCGATCTGCCTGCGCTGCTGCAGGATAGCTTGCTGACCGGCATGCGTCAGCGTCGGGTGACGCCCGGTAAATCGATCTTCCAGCGCGGCGATCCTGCGCCTGGCTTGTACGCCTTGCTCACGGGCTCGTTACGCATCAATCCCCTCAAGCCGCAGCAAACGGACATGCCACCGGCAGAAGGCTATCGGCCCTTCTGGTTCGGCGAAGTCTCGTTGTTCGACGACCTGCCCGCGACCCACGATGTGTTCGCCCAGGACGCGGTCATTCTCCTGCACATGCCCCATGCGCCACTCAAACAACTGCTGGCCGAACACCCGGCCTTGTGGCGGCATTTTCGTGAGTTGCTGGGGCGCAAGCTCGGTCTTGCCGTGCCCGCCATTGAAGACATCACCCTGATGCCCACTGAAGAACGCGTGGCGTTTCGGCTGCTGATGCTCGCCGAAGCCTACGGCGAGATGGATCGCTCCGTGCGCAGCGTGCCCCTTGCCGACATGGCCTCGAATCGTTGCCTCGGGCTGAGCGCCGAGGTGGTCGAGCGGGTAGTAGGGGAGTTCGCCGAACGGCAGATCGTGCGTCGCGATCACGATCTTATCGGCGTGGAGGACATAGAATGGCTGCGCGAGGCGGCCCTTCACCGCCTGACCGGCGCAAGCGATGAAGGGCGTCGCCGCTCAGCGGTTTAAACCTTCGCGATACTGACTGGGCGTCATGCCGGTCCAGCGCTTGAACGCGCGGCTGAAACTGCTGGTGTCGGCGAAACCGAGCAGGTAGGCGACTTCACTGAGCGAGCTAGCCGGGTCGCGCATGTGCTGCAGGGCCAGATTCTGCCGGCACTGATTGAGCAGCAAGTCGTAGCGGCAACCCTCGTCGGCCAGATGGCGTTGAAGGCTGCGCAGGCTCAGGTGCAGCGTGTGGGCAATGTGCTCGGCGGACGGCTCGCCCTCCGGCAAATGGGTCTCGATGGCGCCACGCACCTTGCGCTCCCAGGTCAGTGCACTGAGTTGCTCGAGGGTTCGGTTGAGCACCGCCTCGTTGTGCACGGCCAGCTCCGGATTACCGTCGTCCAGGTGCCTGTCGAAATCCTCGCTGGCAAAACTCAGCAGATTCTCCGCCGCGCCGAAGAACAGCGGCGCACGGAAGACCTCATGCCACGGCTGCGGGTCTGCCGGTGGCGGCCGCATCAGGTGCACGGCCAGCGGCGCGTAATGACGGCCCAGGCGGTTGCGGCACGTGCGCACATAGATTGCGGCGAAGGCGTCCATCGCCTCATTGGCTGGCACCGGACTACCGTCGGGCACGCGGAAGCGAAACTCGTAACACTCGTCCACACGTTCAAAGCTCATGACCAGCGCGTCGCTCACCACCGGGTGATAACGCACGATGCGCTCGAACACCTCACGCAACGAACCGCTGGCGACCAAGGCGTAACCCAGCGCATGAAAGGTCGTCGGGCTGACGAAGCGCGACACCCGCAAGCCCAGCGCCGGATCGCCACTCGCCTGCACCGCCAGCTCCCAGAAACGGGTGGTCACCGTCACCGGGTATCGAGCGTTGGGATCATCCATCAGTTGCGGATCCAGGCCCGCAGCCTGGCTCAGTGCGAGGCTGTCGAGGCCGAGGGCATCGAGTTGCTTGCGCAGGGCGCGGGTCCAGCTGGCGAGGATGCTCGGCTCAGACATACAGGTTGGCGCCTCCGGTCTACAGATTGGCGTTCACGGTCAGGCAGCTTTCCTCCTGAAGCGGCACAGTGGTGCCATGTTTTTTCATCCTGAAACCGGAGAATGGAATCATGCACGACACTTCTGCAAGTGCTGCCGGACTGAATGCACAACAACGATCAGCGCATATTCGTGCGGTGGTTTCCGCCCACGGCGCTGCGTTGCGTGAGCGCCATCCGCTGTTGCGGCATCAAGACGCCATTGGCGCCGGCATCCTGTTCTTCGCACTGGCCGGCATGATCGGCAGCGCGGCGCTCTATCTCGGGGGTTATCTGGCCTGGTGGGCGTGCCTGCTGCTGAATGCGTTCTTCGCCTCGCTGACCCACGAGCTTGAACACGACCTGATCCACAGCATGTACTTCCGCAAGCAGCGCGTGCCCCATAACCTGATGCTGGCGCTGGTCTGGCTGGCGCGGCCGAGCACAATCAATCCCTGGATTCGCCGACACTTGCACCTCAATCACCACAAGGTCTCCGGCACTGAGGCCGACATGGAGGAGCGCGCCATCACCAATGGCGAACCGTGGGGCGTGGCGCGGTTGCTGATGGTGGGCGATAACGTCATGTCGTCGCTGATCCGCATGCTGCGGGCGAAAACCCGGGCGCATAAATTCAGCATTCTCAAGCGCACCCTTCGCGTTTATGCGCCGCTGGCGCTGCTCAACTGGGGCGCGTGGTACGTGTTTCTCGGCTTCCACGCCGCCAACGGCATTGCCGGTCTTATGGGCAGCCCGATTGAATGGTCGGCGAATACGCTGGCGGTCATGCACGTCATCGACGTCGCTGTCGTGGTGCTGGTCGGTCCGAACGTGCTGCGTACCTTTTGCCTGCATTTCGTCAGTTCGAACATGCATTACTACGGCGACGTCGAACTGGGGAATGTCATGCAACAGACCCAAGTGCTCAATCCGTGGTGGATGTGGCCGCTGCAGGCGTTCTGCTTCAACTTCGGCAGCACCCACGGGATCCATCACTTCGTGGTGAAGGAGCCGTTTTATATCCGCCAGATGACGGCGCCCGTCGCGCACAAAGTGATGGCCGAGATGGGGGTGCGCTTCAATGATTTCGGCACCTTCGGGCGGGCCAATCGGTTTGAACGGATGACTGAAAATGACTCGGTGCTCAAGCCTGCGCGCGGTTGATGCCTGCCTGCCTGTTGCGCCAGTGATGCCGGCCTTCAGAAATTTTTCTGGATAAAGATTTCTGTAACAACCGCCCCTTAATCTCTGCTCATCCCCGGCGAGCTGGGGGCAGACAGCGTGATTATCAGGGTCACCCCTTTAAGGCAGGGGGTGGCCCTCTTTTTTTGCGCTATCCCCCGAAGTTGCGGCATATATTTTCGAGCTATTAATAAATAGCTTCTTATTCTTTTTCGAATATATGCCCGATCCCTATACTCGCCCCCATGAACGCACCGTGCAGGAGGCGAAGGCCATGCATAACGAATCGATCCGTTACTTGATCGTGCCAGGCTGGCAAGGATCTGCCGACGACCATTGGCAAACTCACTGGCAGAACAGCCTGCCCAATAGCGTGCGCGTGGAGCAGGCCGACTGGCTCAAACCGCGCCGCGAAGATTGGGTAGGTGAACTGCAACGCGCTATCGCCTCGGACAGCACACCGGTGATTCTCATTGCCCACAGCCTGGGTTGCGTCACCGTCACCCATTGGGCGCAGCTGGCGCCATTGGCGAGTTTGCGTCAAGTGCGCGGAGCCTTGCTGGTGGCTCCCGCCGACGTCGAGCGGCCCAATTGCCCGCCGGCGATCCGCAATTTCGCGCCGATCCCCGAACACCTGCTGCCGTTCCCGACCCAAGTGGTCAGTTCGGACAACGATTCAGCCGTCAGCGCATTGCGCGCGATGGAAATGGCCCGCAACTGGGGCGCCGAAATCGGCATCCTCAGCGGCGCTGGCCATATCAACGTGAAGTCCGGCCATCAGCGGTGGGAGCAGGGTTTCGCTTACCTGTACCGGCTGCAAGGGCGTATCGAGCAACTTACCCGCCGCCGCGCATGACGACGGCACACGCGACTGTCGTTGTGCCTGGGTCCACTTTTCTCACGATCATTTTTGCCGCAGTGAACCGACAGGTGCTGCGGCTTTTTTTTAAACGCCCGGGTCCATGAATGGTCGGGCGGGAGCCTGCCATGAGCCTTTCCGACATTTCGAGCCACCCGTTGTTGACCTTTCCTGACGCTGAAAAAAGCCCGCTGAGCATCCGCGCCAAGGCCTTGGTGTTCATCGATCCACGATCGCGGCAGTTGCGTGAAGAGATGGAGCTGCTGGCGCCACTGGACCTGCCGGTGCTGATCCGCGGCGAATCCGGCACCGGCAAGGAATTGCTGGCGCGTCATATCCATCGTGGCAGCGACCGGGCCGGGTTGTTCGTATCCGTCAACTGTGGCGCCATCAGCTCGACCTACGCCGACGCCGAACTGTTCGGCTACGCCGCTGGCGCCCACAGCGTCTCTGTCAGCAGTCGGGCAGGCTGGTTCGGCTCGGCAACGGGCGGCACCCTATATCTGGATGAGATCGCCGACCTGCCGATGGCGATTCAAATCAAGTTGCTCGCGGCGCTGGAAAACCACGAAGTCACCCGCGTCGGCGCCACGCAGCCCAGCCAGGTCGACGTCAGGCTGGTCGCAGCGACCAGCATCGACCTGCGCCTGTCGGTCGCCGCCGGCAAATTCCACGAGCGGCTTTATCGCTACTTGAACGAAGGGCGTCTCGACCTGCCGGCGTTGCGCGAGCAGCCCGGCAACATCCTGCCGTTGGCCGAGTACTTCCTGGGGATTTACAGCCAGCGCTTCGGGTTCGAGATGCCGCTGATCAGCGAGGACGCGCAGCGCGTGCTCGAAGCCCATTACTGGCCGGGCAACACGCGGGAGCTGGAGAACGTCATTCACTTCGCGCTGCTGGTCAGCAGCGGCGCGGAAATCCTGCCCGAGCATCTGAATCTGCCGATTCGGTGATGGCTCTCTAGCCCCGGCGCCAGGCGGCTGGGTGGCAAGATGCCCGTTGAGAACCAAAAAGCATAACCGCCTGACTAAAAAGTATTGTCTCGGAATAAAAAATCTCGGTACTGTCGGCACCAGCCGCCACCCTGCCGAGGGTCGATCCCGCGGCAGACCGAAGACAAGTCGCCCACGAGGCGACCCGATTTCTATTAAGGACATCGCATGAAGAAGACGTTTCTGTTCACCGCACTGGCGGCTGCTCTCTCCCTGGGCATCAGCGCTGCACAAGCTGCCGAGAAGCTCGTCGTGGGCGCCACGGCTGTTCCGCACGCTGAGATTCTTGAGCTGATCAAGCCTGAACTGGCCAAAGAAGGCGTGGACCTGCAGATCAAAGTCTTCACTGACTACGTGCAGCCCAACGTGCAACTGAACGAGAAGCGTCTGGACGCCAACTACTTCCAGACCAAGCCTTATCTGGATGGCTTCAACAAGGGCAAGGGCGCCACCCTGGTGACCGGCGTCGGCGTACACGTCGAACCGTTCGGCGGTTACTCGAAGAAGTGGAAGTCGATCGCCGAGCTGCCTGACGGCGCAACCGTTGCCATCCCTAACGAAGGCAGCAACGCTGGTCGCGCTCTGCTGTTGTTGCAGAAGAACGGCCTGATCACCCTGAAAGACCCGACCGACGCCCTGGCGACGCCGAAAGACATCGCCACCAACCCGAAGCACCTGAAGTTCCGCGAGCTGGAATCGGCGCTGCTGCCGCGCGCGCTGGATCAGGTTGACCTGGATCTGATCAACACCAACTACGCGCTGGAAGCCAAGCTCAGCCCTAAAAAGGATGCGCTGATTCTGGAAGGTGCCGACTCGCCGTACGTGAACTACCTGGTGACCCGTACCGACAACGCTCACACCGACGCGATCGAGAAGCTGTCCAAAGCGCTGACCAGCCAGCAAGTCAAAGACTTCATCAACAAGAAGTACGACGGCGCGGTATTGCCAGCGTTCTGATGAAGGCCTGAGCGCGCCATTGCAGCGCGTTCATTTTTACAAAACGCGCTTGCCTGCCGCCGCTCCTACTCCGCTGACGCACAGTCATCGAGGGTTGGGGGTGGCGACAGGCAAGCGCGTTTTTGCGTTTCAAGCGCGGCGCCTGTGCATAAGTCCGCAAGCTGGCGCCCCGCGTATGGCAGTAACTGCCGGAGACCGTCGCTAGGTCGTTCAGCGCTATGCATATGCTCTAACGATATTTAAAATTCCGTTCTTATAGCTTTAAAGTCTTCCCTCCTTAGCCACACCTTTTGGAGTCGGAGTTCTCATGCCAGCAGCCTCCCACGCTTCGTCCGCGCAAGCGCCCGGTCAGCCGTTCGATGTGCGTCCATTCGCCGAAAAGGTGGGCGCGGAAATCGTCGGTCTGGATCTGTCCCGTCCGCTCAACGACGCCGATTTTGCCCGGGTGCATCAAGCGCATCTCGACTATCACGTTGTCGTTTTCCGCGATCAGCACATCACCCCGCAGCAGCAGATCGATTTCAGCCGCCGTTTTGGCGTCCTGCAGATTCACGTGCTCAAGCAGTTCCTGCTCGCCCATCATCCCGAGATTCTGATCGTCTCCAATATCGTCGAGAACGGTCAGCCGGTGGGGCTGGGGGATGCCGGCAAGTACTGGCACTCGGACCTGTCCTACAAAGAGCTGCCGAGCCTGGGCTCGATGCTCTACGCCCAGGAGCTGCCGAGCGAAGGCGGCGACACCCTGTTCGCCGACATGCACCTGGCCTGGGACACGCTGCCCGAGCACCTGCGCAAAGCCGTCGAAGGGCGCAACGCCGCGCACAGTTACACCTCGCGCTACAGCCATGGGCATAACGCCGATAACTGGCGCCCGACCCTCAGCGCTGAACAGTTGGCCCAGGTCGCGGTAGTCAGCCACCCGATCGTGCGTACCCACCCGGAAAACGGGCGCAAGGCGCTGTTTGTCAGCGAAGGCTTCACCACCCACATCGTCGGCCTGCCGGAAGACGAGAGTCAGGCAATTCTTACTGAGCTGTACGCCCACAGCGTTCGTCCGGAAGGCGTTTACCGGCACAAGTGGCAGGAGAACGACATGGTGTTCTGGGACAACCGTTCGCTGATTCATCTGGCCGGCGGCACGCCCGATCACCTGCGCCGTCGCCTGCACCGCACCACCATTCAGGGCGATGCGCCGTTCTGATCAGGAGAGCTCCATGAATGCCGCTCTGCAAAGCCACACGGCTAGCGATCGCTTGAACGCGCAACAGGCCAGTCAGCCCACTGCTGAAGCGCTGCTGCAAGTACAGGGCGTCAGCCTTGAATACCGCACGCCGGAACGCGTGGTGCGGGCCACCCATCAAGTCAGTTTTGAAATCGATCCTGCCGACCGCTTTGTCCTGCTCGGCCCGTCGGGCTGCGGCAAGTCAACGCTGCTCAAGGCCGTGGCCGGATTTATCCAGCCCAGCGAAGGGCAGATTCGACTGGCCGGTCAGCAGGTCAGGGAACCGGGGCCGGACCGGATTGTGGTGTTTCAGGAATTCGACCAGTTGCCGCCGTGGAAGACGGTGATCCAGAACGTCATGTTTCCGCTGCTGGCCTCGCGCACCCTCAAGCGCCGTGAAGCCGAGGAGCGTGCGCGGTATTACCTGGAGAAGGTCGGCCTGAGCGCCTTCGCCGATGCCTATCCGCACACGTTGTCCGGCGGCATGAAGGCGCGCGTGGCAATTGCCCGTGCGCTGGCGATGCAGCCCAAGATCCTGTTGATGGACGAGCCCTTTGCCGCGCTCGACGCATTGACCCGCCGCAAGATGCAGGAAGAGCTGCTGGAGTTGTGGGAAGAGGTGCGCTTCACGCTGCTGTTCGTGACCCACTCCATCGAAGAAGCACTGGTGGTGGGCAACCGGATTCTGCTGCTGTCGCCCCATCCGGGCCGCGTGCGCGCTGAGATCAACAGCCATCAGTACACCCTGAAAAGCCTCGGCGGCGTTGAGTTTCAGGCGTCTGCGCAGCGCATTCACCGGCTGCTGTTCGACGAAGGCGAAGCGCCTGCGGTCGAGCCGGATCTGCGGTTTCAGGATGTTCGTATTGCCTATTAACAGCGCTGCCGGTGGGACCCTCGACCGGCTGCATGAACTGAGCGTATCTCCGTAGGAGCCGGCTTGCTGGCGAACGCGTTAGGTCTGACACCGTTTTGGTGGATGGCAGATGGTTCGCCAGCAAGCCGGCTACTACAGGGCGCGTCGTCTTGAGAGACATACCCATGAGCCTTTCACCCCCACTGCGGGAAGAATACGAAGTCGTGCTGGAGCCTTTCACTCAGGAAGACCTGGCCCGGGACATTCCCCTTGCGCATCGCGTCTGGCAGGTCAGCTGGGTGCGTAAAGCCGTCATCCTGGTGGTCCTGGCGATCATCTGGGAAATGGCCGCGCGCATTCAGGGCAACGACCTGCTGCTGCCGAGCTTTCTGCAAACCGCTTCGGCGTTTATCGATGGCATCGTCAGCGGCGAATTGCTGACCAAGGTCTGGATTTCCCTGACGGTGCTGGTCAAGGGTTACCTGATCGGCATCGTCCTGGCGTTCGGGCTGACCACGCTGGCGGTGTCGACCCAGCTGGGTCGCGACCTGCTGGGCACGCTGACGGCGATGTTCAACCCGTTGCCGGCCATCGCGTTGCTGCCGCTGTCGCTGTTGTGGTTCGGCCTGGGTGAAAACAGCCTGATCTTCGTACTGGTGCATTCCGTGCTCTGGGCGCTGGCCTTGAATACCTACGCGGGATTCCTCGGCGTCTCTGAAACCCAGCGCATGGCCGGGCGCAATTACGGCCTCAAGGGCCTGCGGTTCGTCTGGTACATCCTGATCCCTGCGGCGCTGCCGTCGATTCTCGCGGGCCTGAAAATCGGCTGGGCCTTTGCCTGGCGAACCCTCATCGCCGCTGAACTGGTGTTCGGCGCGTCTTCGGGCAAGGGCGGTCTGGGCTGGTACATCTTCCAGAATCGCAACGAGCTGTACACCGACAAGGTGTTCGCGGGCCTGGCGGCGGTGATCATCATCGGTCTGCTGGTGGAAAACCTGCTGTTCAGCAACGTCGAGCGCCTGACCGTCAAACGGTGGGGCATGCAGCGCTGATCTGTTTTTTTCAAACGAACGCTCCGCCTCGTGGCCGCTGGATGGGCAATGAGGTCGTTACTCCCTTTCGCCTTCATCGTGAGAAATGTATGGATTTTTCGAAGACAGCTGCACCGTTCAAGCGCCCGACACTGACCGCGCTCGCTGCCGCCTTGGGCTTGGCTGGCGCGTTGTTGAGCAGCGGCGCCCACGCTGAAGGCAAGATCAGCATCGCCCAGCAGTTCGGCATCGGTTATTTGATTCTGGACGTCGTTCAGCAGCAGAAGCTGATCGAGAAGCACGGCAAGGAGCAGGGTCTGGACATCAAGGTCGACTGGAACAGCATCTCCGGCGCCACCGCGATGAATGAAGCTCTGCTGGCTGGCGCGCTGGACGTGGTGTCCGCGGGGGTGCCGCCGATGCTGACCATCTGGGACCGCACCAAGGGCAAGCAGAACGTCAAGGCAATCGCCTCGCTGGGCTCAATGCCCAATTACCTGCTCAGCAACAACCCGAACGTGAAAACCCTCAACGACTTCACCGACAAGGACCGCATCGCGGTGCCGGCGGCGGGCGTGGGGTTCCAGTCGCGTACGTTGCAGATCGAAACCGCCAAGCTGTTCGGGAACGAGAATTTCAAGAAGTTCGACAACATCTCCGTCAGCCTGCCGCACCCGGACGCCACGTCGGCGCTTATTGCCGGCGGTTCGGAGATCAGCGCGCACTTCTCCAGTCCGCCTTTTCAGTATCAGGAGCTGGAAAACCCCAAGGTGCATAAAGTGCTGAGTTCGTACGATGTGCTGGGCGGCCAGGCGACGTTCAACGTGCTCTACACCACTCAGAAATTCCACGACGAAAACCCGAAGACCTACAAAGCGTTCTATGACGCCCTGGCCGAGGCCGAGAAAATCATCAAAGCCGACAAACCTGCGGCGGCGAAGGCCTACATCGACGTCGAGAAATCGAAATTGCCGTTGCCGCTGGTGGAGAAGATAGTCTCCGACCCTGAGATCGACTTCACCGTCGTGCCCCAGCGCACGTTCATCTACGCCGAAAAACTGCACGAGCTGGGTGTGCTGAAAAACAAGGCTGACAGCTGGAAGGATTTCTTCTTCGAAGAAGCCCACGGCGGCGCGGGGAGTTGATCCTCGATGTTTGATCGGGCTGTCTAGATAGGCCAGCCAGGGGAGGCGGTGTGTCAGTCACGCCGCCTTCGCGACCGTCGTAACCTCCGATTGCTCCTACAGTGGAATTTGCGTCTGACCTAGATGCTTGGCGCGGCGTGTACCTGTAGGAGTGAGCTTGCTCGCGAATGCATTCGGTCAGCCACCGTTGATGTCAAAGACCCATTGCCTTCGCGACCGTCGTAACCTCCGATTGCTCCTACAGTGGAATTTGCGTCCGGCGCAGACGTCAGGCGCGGGCGCAAAACTGATCTATGTCCGGCGCGGGATGTCTGGCGTAGGAAATATCGGTAGGAGCGTGGCTTGTCCCGCGATCTGGTGCGCAGCGGCAGCAGGTCTGCCATCGGTTTCTGCCTGATCCACCGCGTGAACCGATTCCACGACCGGTTCCCGGCCGATCGCGGGACAAGCCACGCTCCTACAGGGGATTTGCGTCCAACCCTGGCACGCCGTGTACCTGTGGGAGCGACCGGGGTGGCGCTCCACCTTGCCCGCGGATGCATTGTATCTGCCAACATCGATGTCAGAGACCATCCCCCATCGCGAACAGGCGCGCTCTAGCGTAAATTGGCGTGCGACATAGAGCCCGGCAGAGTTCGTTACCCCAAGGAACCCTGATCTACGCTCACAGTCGCATGAGCACATCGCAATGGCGTCCGGCGGCGCGGTGTCGCAACGGCATTGGCACAAGGAGCTTGCATGCCCGCCCAACCCTCTCTGTTTCTTGGTCGTCTGACCGTTCTTTCCATCGGTTTGTGCCTGGCCGTTCTCGCCGGCTGTGACAAGGAAAAGCCCCAGGACCCGGTGTTGCCCCGCGTCCAGATCCAGGACGTCAAAACCAGTGAATATGCCGCCGCGGTCGCGCTGACCGGGGATGTGCAGGCGCGGGTGCAGACGCAGCTTTCGTTCCGCGTGGGCGGCAAGATCATTCAGCGTTCGGTCGATGTCGGCGATCGGGTGTCGGCCAAACAAGTGCTGGCCAAACTCGACCCCAAAGACCTGCAGACCAACGTCGACTCCGCCATCGCTGCCGTTGCCGCTGAGCAGGCGCGCGTGAAACAGACCTCTGCGGCCTTCGTGCGCCAGGAAAAACTGCTGCCCAAGGGCTACACCAGCCGCAGTGAATACGATTCAGCCCAGGCGCAATTGCGCGGCAGTCAGAGCGCGCTCAAAGCCGCTCAGGCGCAACTGGCCAACGCCCGCGAGCAGCTGAGTTACACCGCATTGATCGCCGATGCGCCCGGTATCATTACCGCGCGGCAGGCTGAGGTGGGCCAGGTCGTGCAGCCAACGGCGCCGATCTTCAGCCTGGCCCGCGATGGCGAGCGTGACGCCGTGTTCGACGTTTACGAATCGCTGTTCGTCAACCCGCCCACCGACCAGCCGGTCGAAGTGACGTTGCTGGACAACCCCAAGGTCAAGGCCGTCGGTAAAGTCCGCGAAGTCACCCCGGCCGTTTCAGCGCAGACGGGCACGCTGCAAGTGAAAATCGCACTCAGCTCACTGCCGCCGGGCATGGACCTGGGTTCGGTGGTCAGTGCCGCCCTGACCGTACCGGCCAAGACCAGCGTCGAGCTGCCATGGTCAGCGCTGACCAAAGGCCTGGGCGATCAGCTCGGCAAACCTGCCGTTTGGGTGGTCGATGGCAACAACAAGGTCAGCCTGCGCAGCGTGACCGTTGGGCGCTACCTCACAGGCAAGGTGATCATTGTCGAAGGTCTGAAAAACGGTGAAAAAGTGGTCGTTGCCGGTAATCAGTTATTGCACCCCGATATGCAAGTCGAACTCGCCGACGTGCACCCCGATCCCGCGAAGCAATCGGCAGGAGCCCAGCAATGAAGCGCTTGTCAGGGGTTGTGTTGGCCGGTCTGCTGTTAAGCGCCTGCAGCAAGGAAGAGCCGCCACCGGAGCCGGTTCGGCCGGTCCTGTTCATCGAGGTGAAGCCACAGGCCCAAGAAAGCCTGGGTCGCTTCGCCGGCAACATTGCCGCGCGCTATGAAAGCACCCTGGGCTTTCGCGTTTCGGGTCGCATCGCCCAGCGCAGTGTCGATGTCGGCGCTCAGGTCAAGAAGGGCGACCTGCTCGCCGTGCTCGACCCGACGGACCAACAGAACCAGGTGCGCTCGACCCAGGGCGATCTGGCCCGGGTCGAGGCCCAGTTGATCAACGCCCAGGCCAATGCACGGCGGCAGCACGAGTTGTTTGATCGCGGCGTTGGCGCCCAGGCCGCGCTGGATGTCGCAGTCACCGACCTGAAAACCACTCAGTCTTCCTATGATCAGGCCAAGGCCGCGATGCAACAGGCCAAGGATCAGTTGAGCTACAGCGAGCTGCGCGCCGATCACGATGCCGTGGTCACCCAATGGAAAGTCGAGGCCGGCCAAGTGGTCAGCGCAGGCGAGCAGGTGGTGACACTGGCGCGCCCGGACATCAAGGAAGCGGTCATAGACCTGCCGGCGCAACTGGGCGATCAACTGCCCAGCGACGTGGTGTTCACAGTCGCCAGCCAGCTGGAGCCGGAGATCAACACCACCGCGACCGTGCGAGAACTCGAGCCTCAGGCCGAAAGCACCACGCGCACCCGTCGCGCACGTTTGACCCTGACGGATACGCCGGCGGCCTTCCGATTGGGTACAGCGATCAGCGTGACCCTCAGCTCGGCGATCAAACCGCGCATCGAGCTGCCCGCCACCTCCGTGCAGGAGGTCGACGGCAAGACGCAGATATGGCTCATCGACATGCAGAATCAGACGGTTTCCCCACGCGTCGTCACGGTCGTCAGCCGCAGTGATGATTCCGTGGTACTGGCCGGTGGCGTCAGCGATGGCGATCGCGTTGTGACCGCCGGCGTCAACAGCCTCAAGCCGGGGCAGAAAATTAAAGTCGATAAGGAAAGCCCACGATGAAAGGGACGTTCAACCTCTCCGATTGGGCGATCAAGCATCAGTCTTTCGTCTGGTACCTGATGTTCGTCGGCCTGCTGATGGGCGTGTTTTCCTACATGAACCTGGGCCGTGAAGAAGACCCTTCGTTCACCATCAAGACCATGGTCATACAAACCCGCTGGCCGGGCGCGACGGTGGATGAAACCCTTGAGCAGGTGACTGACCGCATCGAGAAAAAGCTCGAAGAGCTCGATTCCCTCGACTACGTGAAGAGCTACACCCGGCCGGGCGAGTCCACTGTTATGGTTTACCTGCGCGACACCACCAGCGCGGAGGCCATTCCTGACATCTGGTACCAGGTGCGCAAGAAGATCGACGACATTCGCGGGCAATTTCCCCAAGGTATTCAAGGCCCGGCGTTCAATGATGAGTTCGGCGACGTTTACGGCTCGATCTACGCTTTCACCTCTGACGGCCTGACCCTGCGCCAGCTGCGCGACTACGTGGAGCAAGTGCGCGTCCAGATCCGCGACGTGCCGGGCCTGGGCAAAGTCGAAATGATCGGCGAGCAGGACGAGGTGCTGTACCTGAACTTCTCCACCCGCAAGCTGGCGGCGCTGGGGCTGGATCAGCGTCAGGTCGTGCAAAGCCTGCAATCGCAAAACACCGTGACGCCTGCCGGGGTCATCGAGGCGGGTCCTGAGCGCATTTCAGTGCGCACTTCCGGCCAGTTCGCGTCGGAAAAAGACCTGGAAAACGTCAACCTGCGCCTCAATGATCGCTTCTATCGCTTGAGCGACATCGCTGAAATCACCCGCGGCTACGTCGATCCGCCCAAGCCGCTCTTCCGCTTCGATGGCAAGCCAGCGATTGGGCTGGCCATTGCCATGAAGAAAGGCGGCAACGTTCAGGAGTTCGGCAAGCAGTTACACGAGCGCATGACCGCCGCGACCGCCGACCTGCCGATTGGCGTCGGCGTGAATGTGGTTTCCGATCAGGCGCAAGTGGTCGAGAAAGCCGTCGGTGGTTTCACCAGCGCGCTGTTCGAAGCGGTGGTGATCGTGTTGATCGTCAGCTTCATCAGCCTCGGCATGCGCGCCGGTCTGGTGGTTGCCTGCTCGATTCCGCTGGTGCTGGCGATGGTCTTTGTGTTCATGGAATACAGCGGCATCACCATGCAGCGTATTTCCCTGGGCGCCCTGATTATTGCCCTCGGCCTGTTGGTCGATGACGCGATGATCACGGTGGAGATGATGGTGTCACGCCTTGAGAAAGGCGAAACCAAAGCCCAGGCCGCGACCTACGCCTACACCTCGACGGCCTTCCCGATGCTCACCGGTACGCTGGTGACGGTTGCGGGCTTCGTGCCGATTGGCCTGAACGCCAGCTCGGCGGGGGAATACACCTTCACACTGTTTGCGGTGATCGCTGTCGCGATGCTGGTGTCGTGGGTCGTCGCGGTGCTGTTCGCCCCGGTGATCGGCGTGCACATCCTCAGCGAGAACGTGAAAAAGCACGACGAGAACGCCAAGCCCGGACGCATCGCACGGGCCTTCAACGGCTCGATGTTCTGGGCCATGCGTCACCGCTGGTTGACCATCATCATCACGATTTTGCTGTTTGCCACGTCGCTGTTCTGCATGCGCTTCGTGCAGAACCAGTTCTTCCCGTCATCGGACCGCCCGGAGATTCTGGTCGACCTCAACCTGCCGCAGAACGCGTCGATCAACGAGACCCGCCGCGCGGTGGACAAGCTCGAGGCGACCCTCAAGGACGATCCCGACATCGTCAGCTGGAGCACGTACATCGGCGAAGGCGCGGTGCGTTTCTACCTGCCGCTGGATCAGCAGCTGGAGAACCCGTACTACGCGCAGTTGGTCATCGTCAGCAAAGGGCTGGAAGAGCGCGGCGCGTTGACCGAGCGTTTGAAAAAACGCCTGCGTGATGATTTCGTCGGCATCGGCACCTACGTTCAGGCGCTGGAAATGGGGCCGCCGGTGGGACGTCCGATTCAATACCGTGTCAGTGGCGAGAACATTGATGAAGTGCGGCAGCACGCCATCGAACTCGCCACGCTGTTGGACAAAAACCAGCACATCGGCGAAATGATTTACGACTGGAACGAGCCGGGCAAAGTCCTGCGCATCGACATCAATCAGGACAAGGCGCGGCAACTGGGCTTGTCGTCCGAGGACGTCGCACAGTTGATGAACAGCATCGTGACCGGCTCGGCGGTGACTCAGGTGCGCGACGATATCTATCTGATCAACGTCGTCGGCCGCGCAGTGGATTCCGAGCGCGGATCGCCGGAAACCCTGCAGAACCTGCAGATCGTTACGCCCCAGGGCACATCGATTCCGCTGCTGGCATTTGCCAACGTGCGCTATGAACTGGAACAGCCGCTGGTGTGGCGTCGTGATCGTAAACCGACGATCACGCTCAAGGCGGCAGTGAGCGACGACATGCAGCCGACTGATCTGGTCAAGGAGCTCAAGCCCGAGATCGACAAGTTCGCTGCCGGTTTGCCGGTGGGCTACAAGGTCGCCACGGGCGGCACGGTGGAGGAGAGCGGCAAGGCCCAAGGGCCCATCGCCAAGGTCGTACCGTTGATGATCTTCCTGATGGCGACGTTCCTGATGATCCAGCTTCACAGCGTGCAGAAGATGTTCATCGTCGCCAGCGTGGCGCCGTTGGGGCTGATAGGCGTGGTGCTGGCGCTGGTGCCGACCGGAACGCCCATGGGCTTTGTGGCGATTCTCGGCATTCTGGCGCTGATCGGCATCATCATCCGCAACTCGGTGATTCTGGTGACGCAGATTCATGAGTATGAAGTGGCCGGCTATCTGCCGTGGGATGCGGTGGCGGAAGCGACCGAGCACCGCCGTCGGCCGATTCTGCTCACCGCTGCCGCGGCAAGCCTGGGCATGATCCCCATCGCCCGGGAAGTGTTCTGGGGGCCGATGGCTTACGCGATGATCGGCGGGATCATCATCGCGACCCTGCTGACGCTACTGTTCCTGCCAGCGCTTTACGTGGCCTGGTACAAGATCAAGGAGCCGAGTGACGAGGAGCGTCAGAAAGCTGAGCGGGAGAAGCAGGAAAAGAGCGCGGAGAATGAGCGCGACCAAGGCGGCGCGGACGAAAAGCCGACGCCTGCTCGATAAAATAAAGGCGAGCCGGAATCTGTTCCGGCTCGCCTTGTTGGTGACGAATCTTTTGCTGCGTGAAAAGCCTGAAACCCTTCAAGCCTTACGCCAGACACTCGCCAGCCACGGCTGCTGGTCCCTCGGCAATCCCGGCGGTCGGTAGTAGTGCTCGACCTCGATGAACCCGGCTTCGGTCAGCAGTACGGTCCATGACGCCAAGTCATGAAAGGCACCGTAGCGCTCGCCTTTCCAGCCTTCCTGGTTGTCGCCACGGGGATTGGAGCTGAACAACACGCTGCCGGGCTTCAACGCGGCGCGCAGTTCACACAGCACCCGAGGCAATTCCTGACGCGGCACGTGGAACAGCGAGGCATTGGCAAAGATGCCGTCGAAGTGTTCAGCGGGGAGGTTCAGTTCAAGAAAATTCTGGTGAAGCACGTCGCAGCCGCTGTCGGCGCGGGCCATCTCGGCGAAGCGTTCGGAGCCGTCCAGGCCAGTGGCGATGTGGCCCATGGCGGTGAACGTTTGCAGGTCACGGCCGGGCCCGCAGCCGAAATCGAGAATCTGAAACGGCGCCGGGCCGGTGATATTGCGCAGCAACGCATCAATGTTCTGGCTGACATCATGGTCGCGGGTCCCTTCGCGAAAGCCCTCGGCGACATCGTTGTAATTGCCGAGGGTGGTGGCCGTGATCTGGGCGAGGTCTTCTGAGTCGAGTTTCATGGGGCGGGTGTCTGGGCGAATAAGGCCGCCAATATACCCCGCTCGCGGACTTCAACGCCGCTCTGGCATCAGATTAGCGCCCGACGTAAAGGCTGGTGCGGGGACGAACCTGTAGGGGTGACTGGGGTGGCGCTCCACCTTGCTCGCGAATGCGTCGTGTCAGTCAGCATCCAGGTCACAGCCCCACCGCTTTCGCGACCGTCGTAACCTCCGATTGCTCATACAGTTGATTTGCATCGGACACGGATTCGGGAGGCGCGGCACGAACCTGTAGGAGTGAGCTTGCTCGCGATCTGGCGCGAAGCGGCAGTAAATGGCCAATGCAACGTCGGCAATCGCTGCGTGCTAGCGCTTGTTCAGCCGCAACGCCAACCGATCCCCGCCCAACTGAATCGCCGCCACCAATACCACCAGCAACACGATCACGGTGAGCATCACTTGCGTGTCAAACCGCTGATAGCCATATCGGTAAGCGATATCCCCCAATCCACCGGCGCCAATCGCGCCCGCCATGGCCGATGAATTGATCATGGTCACTATCGTGATGGTAAATCCGCCGACAATTCCCGGCAGCGCTTCGGGCAGCAGCACGTGCCAGACGATGTGCCAGCGGCGGCAACCCATCGCCTGTGCTGCTTCAATCAAGCCATGGTCAACTTCGCGCAGGCTCACTTCCGCGATACGCGCGAAGAACGGCGTCGCCGCAATGGTCAGTGGCACCACCGCCGCCCACACGCCGTAGGTCGTGCCGACAATCAGCCGCGTGAACGGGATCAGCGCGACCATAAGAATCAGGAACGGCACCGAACGGAAAATATTCACGAACGCACCCAGCACCTTATTGATGGTGGGCGCTTCAAAGATGCCGCCCTTGCCGCTGGTGACCAGAATCACCGCCAGCGGAATGCCCAGCATCAACGCGATCAGCGACGACACGCCGACCATCAGGAACGTATCGATAACCCCCTGCCACAGACGATCAAGCCACATAACCCACTACCTCCGCCTGCTGCGCATGTTTACGGGCGCGAATCAGTAGTTCCTCAACCGACAGTGGCGAATGACTGATAGCCAGCAACAGATGACCCAGCGCCCGCCCCTGAATGCGCTCGACGCCGCCATGCAGCAGGCTCACCCGCCCGCCGAAGACGCTGAACAACGCTGACAGGTCAGGCTCGCTGCCGGTGAATTGCAGATCCAGCACAACGCTGGCGTGATACTCGGAAGGGTGCGACTGCAGACGCGCTTGCACATCCTCCGGCAGCGCGTGTTGCAGGGGCGCCAGCAGCGTCTTGCTCACCTCATGCTGCGGATTGCCGAATACCTGCCAGACCGGGCCCTGCTCGACCACTTCGCCTTTTTCCAGCACCACCACGCGATCACAGATTTCCCGGATCACCGCCATCTCGTGGGTGATCAAAATGATCGTCAGCCCTAAGCGCTGGTTGATCTCGCGCAGCAGGCCGAGAATCGATTGCGTGGTCTCCGGGTCGAGTGCGGACGTCGCCTCGTCGCACAGCAGAATCCCCGGATCATGCACCAACGCCCGGGCGATGCCGACGCGCTGTTTCTGCCCGCCCGACAACTGCGCCGGATACGCCTTGTGCTTGCCTTCCAGCCCTACCAACTCCAGCAATTCGGCGACTTTGCGCTGACGCTGTTCCTTCGGCACGCCGGCCACTTTCAGCGGCAATTCGACGTTCTGCCAAACGGTTTTGGCTGACATCAGATTGAAGTGCTGAAAGATCATGCCGATGCGTCGGCGCAGCGCCACCAGCGTGTCCTCGTTGAAGTCGCCGATGTCCACCTGATCGATCAGCACGCGCCCGGTGCTGGGTTTCTCCAGACGATTGATGGTGCGGATCAGCGATGATTTGCCTGCGCCGCTGCGGCCGATGATGCCGAACACCTCGCCGCGCTGGATATCCAGATCGATGCCCTGAAGTGCCGGCACCTGCCCTTGCGGACCTTCATAGACCTTGCCCAGATTGATGAAGCGCACATGGGCGTGCTGCTTTTGCGGATGCAGTTCGGCTTGTACGGCGGCATGGGGGGCATCACCCCCAGGCGCTAAAACGCGTTGCGCGGATGCACTCATGATCAATTCTTCCAGCCAACCTGATACAGCGAGCCATTGACCTTATCCAGGGAGGCGCGCACGACCGGTGAGTGTTGGTAGATGTCGATGAACCTGGCCAGGCGCGGGTCATCTTTGTGGTCCGGTTTGATGACGAACTGAATCACGTATTCCGGGTGGTCGAGGCCGTCGAACAGAATCGCCGAGCCGGCATCGAAGGTCTTCGACAAACGAATGTAGGCCGGGTAGCCCTGCACCAGATCGGCATCGTCATAGGCGCGCACCAACTGCACGGCTTCGACCTGAATCAGCTTTATCTTCTTCGGGTTGGCGGTGATGTCGTCTTCGGTGGCCTTGTAGCCCACGCCCGGTTTCAGGGTGATCAAGCCGGCCTTCGCCAACAGCTGCAGGCCGCGCCCGCTGTTGATCGGGTCATTGGCGATAGCGACGGTGGCGCCGTTTGGCAGCTCATCGAAGCTTTTGTACTTCTTCGAATACAACCCGACGTTGTTGATGATGCCCGGCGCGTAGGGCACCAGATCGAAGCCGGACGCGGCCTTGGCGTTCTCCAGAAACGGAATGTGCTGGAAATAATTCACGTCGATGTCACCAGCATTGAGGCTCACGTTGGGCGCGATCCAGTCGGTGAATTCCACCAGCTCGACCTTCAGGCCTTGTTTCTCGGCTTCGGCGACGGCGGCCTCCAGCGGGATGGCGAAGGCGGCGGTGGTGCCGACTTTGAGCGGTTGATCGGCAGCGTGGGTGAAGTTGGCAAACAGGCCCAGGGACAGCGCGAGGGTGAGGAGGGTTTTGGTCATGGCGTGTAATCCGGTTCAGTGGTCTGGTTTGAATGCTTGGGTGTCTGTGAAGCCGTCTCGCGAGCAAGCTCACTCCTACAGGGGCCGAGCTCGCTCACGTCATGTGTGAATAAATTACTGCCTCTGTGGGCGACTCCCTGTCGTCCAGACGCCACGCTTTGGCGCAGCAAACACAACCTGTAGGAGTGAGCTTGCTCGCGAAGGCGGCGGTTCAGGCACACATACGGTGGCTGACATAGCGCGTTCGTCCGGATGCGGCCCAGACCAAGCGCGCTCCTACAGGTTGGTCTGTGTTCTATAGCTCGCCCCCGCGTGCCGTTCCGGCAGTCGCGCGCCGCCTTCAAACAGCTTCTCGCGCAAGGTGCCGTGCTCGTAGGCGGTCTTGTACGAGCCCCGTCGTTGCAGTTCCGGGATCACCAGGTCTATGAAATCCTCATAGCTCTCCGGAGTGACGATGCGGGTCAGGTTGAAGCCGTCCAGCCCGGTTTCGGCGATCCACGATTCCAACTCGTCGGCGACTTGCCCGGGCGAGCCGATCAGCGTGATGTAACGGCCGCCCAGGGCGTGCTGATCGAGCAACTTCTGGCGGGTCCAGTCGTTGTTCTTGAGGATCTTCGTGGCTGACTGAATGGCGTTGCCTTTCACGTGCTGGATCGGCTCGTCGAGATCGTAGTCGGCGAAGTCGATGCCGGTGGACGCGGCAAAATGCGCGAGCCCGGCCTCGGCGCTGGCGTAGTTGAGGTACTCCGCATGCTTGGCCCGCGCCGCTTCTTCGGTGGGGCCGACGATCACGTTGAGGCCCATGAACACTTTGATGTCATCCGGATTGCGCCCGGCGGCCACCGCGCTGGCGCGGACCTTGTCGACCTGCTCCCGGGTCGCGGGTTTGTTCTGCGCGCTGATGAACACGCACTCGGCGTTGCTGCCGGCAAACTGTAAACCGCGCTCGGAACTGCCCGCCTGAAACAGCACCGGCGTACGCTGGGGCGAAGGCTCGCAGAGGTGATAACCCTCTACCTGATAGAACTCGCCGCTGTGCCGCACGTAATGGACCTTTTCCGGCTGGGCGTAGATGCGCGCCTGACGGTCCTCGATCACCGCGTCGTCCTCCCAGCTGCCTTCCCACAGCTTGTACAACACTTCCAGGTATTCATCGGCCTGGTCGTAGCGGCGGTCGTGTTCGATCTGCTCGGTCAGGCCCATCGCGCGCGCGGCGCTGTCCAGATACCCGGTGACGATGTTCCAGCCCACGCGGCCGCGGGTCAGGTGATCCAGCGTCGACATGCGCCGGGCGAACAGATACGGCGCCTCGTAGGTGAGGTTGGCCGTCAGGCCGAAGCCGAGGTTTTTGGTCATGGCGGCCATGGCCGATACCAGCAGCAACGGATCATTCACCGGCAGCTGGATCGACTCCTTCAGGGTGACGTCCACCGACTTCTGATAGACGTCATAGACCCCGACGATGTCCGCGATGAACAAACCGTCGAACAGCCCGCGCTCCAGTAACTGCGCCAGATCCGTCCAGTATTCGAGGGTCTTGTACTGGGTCGACGTGTCCCGGGGGTGGGCCCAGAAACCGTGATTGATGTGGCCGATGCAGTTCATGTTGAACGCATTGAGCAGGATCTTTTTCTTGCTCATCAGATCGTCCCCCGACGTGGCGGGTTGACGTCATTGAGGTAGTAATTGCCGATGGCGTGATACTTCCAGCGCACCGGGTCGTGCAGCGTGTGGACCCGCGCGTTGCGCCAGTGACGGTCAAGGCCGTGCTCAGCCAGCGTGGCTTGGGAACCGGCGAGTTCGAACAAGGTGCTGCCGGCCTCCAGCGAGATTTCGGTGCTGATCGCCCGTGCTTCAGCCACCGCAATCGATGCCTGTGCCAGATTTTCGGGCGTGGTCTCGGCCTGCGCGCGATCAAGGTATTCCCCGGAACGTTCGAGAAGGGCTTCGGCGGCGTGCAGACGAATGCCGAGCTTGCCGAAGCTGTGCAGCGTCAGCGGGTCATCGACGGCTTTCTCGATGCCGGAGTCGATCCATGGCCGCGTGCGGGTGCGCACGAACTGCAGCGCGTCTTCAAAAGCAGCGCGGGCGATGCCGGTGTCGATGGCGGCATGGAGGATTTGTGCGAGCGGGCCGACCGTCGTCGGGCGCTCGAACGCCGTCTGAAACGGCACCACGTCATCGGCCTCGACATACACGTTATCGAATACCACCGAGCCGCTGCCCGTGGTGCGCTGCCCGAAGCCGCTCCAGTCGTCGATCACGCTCAGCCCGGCGGCGTTCGCGGGCACGAATGCCAGCTGCTGCACGCCATTGTCATCAACGACCGAGCTCGGTATGCGTTGGGCGTAAAGCGCTCCGGTGGCGTAGAACTTGCGACCGTTGATGCGCCAGCCGCTGCCGTCGCGGCTCAGGCGAGTAGTGCGGTCGTGGGCGGTTTTAGTGCCCAGTTCCGCCAGCGCGTTGCCGAAGCGCTGACCGGCGAGGACCTCGGCGTACAGCCGCGCCTGCTGCGCCGGGCTGCCGTTCACCCGCAGCACCTCCAACGCGTAAAAATGATTCTGCGGAATCTGCCCCAGTGAGGCGTCGGCGGCGGAGATGATGCGAATGACGTCGGCCAGGGTGACACTGGACACGCCTGCGCCACCAAAGGCCTTCGGCACGCTGATGCCCCACAGCCCCGAGCGGGAAAACGCTTCCAGTTCCTGATGGGGCAGGCGCCGTTCACGGTCACGGGTGACGCTCTGTTGTTTGAAATCTTCCGCCAGCGTGCGGGCGATGCGCAGCGCCTCGGCGTCGTCACGAATGATCGCGGTCACGGCGGTCGCCTGCGTGCCACGCGGCAAGGTTTGAAGGCTCATAGGTGTGCTTCCAGTGCTCTGGTTATATCCAGGAATGACGGGCAGGCAGGGTGCCGTTCAGGTGCCAGGCGCCGACGGCGTGAACCTTCCAGCGCACCGGGTCGTGGAGGGTGTGAACCCGCGCGTTGCGCCAGTGACGATCAAGATTGAATTCGGCCAGCGTCGCGCGACTGCCCGAGAGCTCGAACAGTTTTTCACTGGCGAGCAGGGCGATCTGTGTGGTCAGCACCTTGGCTTCGGCGACCACGATGGAGGCCCGCGCCGCGGAGTGTTCGTCGATGGGCGCCGCAGAGATTTCATCCAGCACGCGGCCAGCCCTGCGCAACAGTGCTTCGGCGGCGTGCAGTTCGAGCTTCAACTTGCCGATGTCGGCGATCACATAGGGATCGTCGCCAGCACGTTCGACATTGGCGTCGATCCACGGACGTGAGCGCTCGCGCACAAAACGAATGCTTTCGTCGATGGCCTCCCGGGCAATGCCTGCATCAATGGCTGCTTGAATCAGCTGCGAGACCGCACCCTGAATGTTCGGCGCCAGGCCCAGCTTCCAGTTATCAACGACCAACTCACCACTCACGCGCACGTTTTCCAGCAGGACGCTGCCGCTGGCGGTGGTGCGCTGACCGAAGCCGGACCAGTCGTCGATGATGTGCAGCCCCGGTGTCCCGCGCGGCACAAACACCAGCACCTGTTTGCCCTCTTCATTGATGGCCTTGACCGCCACCCAATGGGCGAACAGCGCGCCGGTCGAGTAGAACTTGCGGCCGTTGAGCAAAAAATGATCACCGTCGGCGGTCAGGCGCGTTCGGATGTCTAGGGTATTTTTGGTCCCGCGCTCGGGACCGCCATTGCCGATGCGTGCGCCGCCGAGAACGCTGGCGAAGAGGGTGTGTTTCTGCGCCTCGGTTGCGCTGCCAAGCAGCGAATAGAGGATGCCGAAGTGGTTCTGTGGAATCTGGCCGACTGCAGGGTCAGCCGCCGACAGGATGGCGAAAACCTCGGCCACTGTGACGAATGACACTTGTGGCCCGCCATAGGCGCGCGGCACCGAGATGCTGCCCAGACCACTGCGGGTACACAGCTCGATTTCCGACCAGGGCAATTGCCGCTCGCGGTCTCGCGTGGCGGCCTGGGGGCGCACGACGGCGGCCAGCTCATGGGCCGCCGCAATGGCGTCAGCGTCATTGTGCAGTACGTTGGCAGGGAGCAGGGGAGGAGCCACATCCAGGGTGTGCTGGACAGGAAGGGCGTTCAGATCAGTCATGGTGGTGACCTTCACGAGCGCGAGCACTGGGGTCGTTGTGCTTGACCATTCGAACCTCGAATCAATACCGCGTTGGCGGCGAGAAAATTGACGATGGTCCGGTGGTCCGGTGCATATACCCTAAGCGTGTATAAAAATTAAATAAACTCACATTTAGGCATAAGCATAGAAGGCTAAATGCCGGCGGCCGTCGCCAGCGCCGTGGCTTGCGTGTAGGTCAGGCATGAGCCGAAGGCCAGCGCGAGAATCATGTACTTGACGATATGTCTGCAGGGCATGGCGAACACCTCGTGAAGGGTTTCACCGCAGGCTAGCACCGCGTTTTCCCGTGGCGAGGGGGCAAGCTGTAGGACGCTGTTGCAGATGATGTGGGAGGTTTCTTCTCCGGGGCAGATCTGTGGAGTCGTTCACGATTGCAAGACGGAAGGCGGTGGGCGGCAGACCTGTCGCAGCGCGCCAATGGTGCGCCGCGACAACGTTCTGGACAGGGCCGATATCAAGCTTCGGCCCCATCGATCACCTCGGTCGATACCTTGATCAGCCGGGCCGGCGCCCAGCGCGAGTTATTGCCAACCCGGTCAATCACACAGTAGCTCACCTCCAGATGAGGATCCTCGCCGGCCTCGCGCACCAACGCCGCCGGTACATCAACGATTAAGGGCTTGCCGACGTCGTCCTGTGTGAGCGCTGGCAGGTCCAGGCGCAGGTCGCCCCAGCGCAGGGTGATCTCATCGTAGGCATCCATGTTGGGATAAGCGTCAAGAGTGAGTTGAACGCCCTCATCGAAGTGGCGGGCAGTCAAACCGTCCTGCATGAGCGACTCGGCGAAGGTAACCGGTGCCAGTCCCTGATTCTCATCGTCCTCGCCGCTGACCAATTGACCGCCGGGAGTCTCCAGTTTGACCCACAGCTTGGCGCCGGGAGACTTAATGGGTTCGCTGCCAATTTTGGTAACGCGATAGTAGGTTTTAACTTTTCCACTTCGAAGAAAACTTTCGGGTACATGTAGGACGGATGTATGCCCGATGTCGGACTCCGATAAAAGTTTTGACGCGGCATAACAGCCTCCCCAAAACAATTCGATCAAGTCACCGCAGTCCATCTCTGGCCAGGGGTCGATGTGTACCTGCAGATCGGCCGCCGCAAGGGCGCCAATCCCGTGCTTGTTCGACTGCGGAAGATAGGGGGCCATCAACTTGAAAGACTGAGTCATTACAGGGGTATGGATCATCTTTTAATACTCTTCGAATGTGTGCCTGGATCAAGGCAAGTCAGGTGATTAATTCATCGCAACTGCAACGTGGAAACGACTGGCACTAGTACACGCCGGGACGCACAGGCATGGCAAACATTACAAACGGTGGCAATTAGTGGGTTGCTGTTTTGGAAAGAAAATAGACAGAGAGCGATTTCAGCTAATTGTGTTGCGGTGTTTGTGTCAACGGCATTCAAGTTTTTAAAGTGTGTGTGAAGCAAATGCAGAAAGTTCCTACAGTCGCGCGTTGGTTATGAGAGGGAGTTGCGACTGTGGTCCTACCTGAGCCGCCGGGCGCGCCCTGTTCTGCGGCCAGCAGGCGGATGAAAAGTGTCAGCGGCAGTTATTTACGGGCGAAAAAATGGTCAATCTACGTTGCGGGGAAGCGGGGAGAGTGAGCGCTGTTCGTATAGAAAAAATAGATAGATGGGTGACGCTTAACCGGCATCGAAACAGTGGGACTTTTAGTGAATCAACGCTTTTCTAAATATGAACGGCAAAGAAAACGGCGCCTGTTGGCGCCGTTTTGAACACATAACGTGTCGGACTAATTCCTGCTGCGTTCAAGAAACTGCCTTGTGCGTTCCTCTTTGGGGTTGGCGAACAGCTCTTTCGCCTCACCCTGCTCAACGATGACGCCCTTGTCGATGAAGATCACCCGGTTGGCGACATCCCGCGCGAAGCTCATCTCGTGAGTCACGATCACCATCGTGCGTTTCTCCAGGGCCAGGGCGTGAATGGTATTCAGCACCTCGCCCACCAGCTCGGGATCCAGCGCCGACGTCGGTTCATCGAACAGAATGACCTCCGGCTCCATAGCCAGCGCACGGGCAATCGCCACGCGCTGTTGTTGGCCGCCGGACAGACGACGCGGATAGGCGTCCTCTTTGCCCGCGAGGCCGACTTTCGCCAACAGCGCGCGGCCCAGCTCGATGGCCTGCTCGCGCGGCATCTTCTTGACCACGGTCGGGCCTTCGATGACGTTTTCCAGCGCGGTGCGGTGCGGGAACAGATTGAAGTTCTGGAAGACGAACCCGACGTGCTGGCGCAGTTGCCGGATCAGTCCCTGCTGCTGGCTCAGCGGGCGGCTCAAATCGACTTTGATGTCGCCCACGACAATGCTGCCGCTCGTAGGTACTTCCAGCAGATTCAGGCAGCGCAACAGGGTGGTTTTGCCTGAGCCGCTAGGCCCGATAATCGCCACCACCTCGCCAGGCTCGACCTTCAGGTCAATGCCCTTGAGCACTTCGTTGCCCTTGAATTGCTTGGTCAGTTTTTCAACCGTGATCATGCCTCAGGACTCCACATCGTGGCGGTTGGCCCGTGCTTCCAGGCGATTTTGAAAATGCGCCAGGATGCTGCACAGCACCCAGTAGATCACCGCAACGGTGAAGTACATGGTGAAAATTTCCAGCGTCCGCGAAGAGATTAACTGCGCCTGGCGGAACACTTCCGGCACCTGAATGGTGGCGGCCATCGCCGTGTCCTTGACCAGCGAAATGAAGCTGTTGCCCAGTGGCGGCAATGCGGTGCGTGCCGCTTGCGGCAAGATGGCGCGGCGCATGGTCTGGGCGCGCGTCATGCCGATGCTCGCAGCGGCTTCCCATTGCCCTCGGTCCACCGAAGCAATCGCGGCCCGAAGGATTTCGCAGGCATACGCGGCCATGTTCAGCGAAAGGCCGATCAGCGCTGCGGTGATCGCGTCCAGTTCAATCCCCAGGTCCGGCAGGCCGTAATAGATCATGAACAGCTGGACGAGAAGCGGTGTGCCGCGGAAGAACGACACATAAACTCTGGCAACCGCACTGATGACCCAGATCTTCGACAGACGCATCAGTGCCAGGCCGAAGCCCAGCACCAACCCGAAAAACATCGACCCCAGGCTCAAGCCCACCGTGTAATACGCGCCCTTGAGCAGAAAGGGCGCGGAGTCCAGCGCGAGCTGAAGGCTCTCTGGGATCATTTGGTCACGTCAGCCTTGAAGTACTTGTCCGACAGCTTGGCGAGAGTGCCGTCGGCGCGCAGCTTGTCGATGGCCTTGTTGATCGCGTCCAGCAGTTCAGGCTCGCCCTTGCGCAGTGCAACACCGGATTCCTGACGAGAGAACGCTTCGCCGGAGACAGCCAGTTTGTCCTTGGTCTTGGCGACCAGTTCCAGTGCCGCGAGGCGGTCAACGAGGATGGCGTCGATGCGGCCGACACGCAGATCCTGATACTTGGTCGGATCATCGTCGTAGGTTTTGACGATGGCATCAGGCACGTTGGCTTTCAGCCACTCTTCGTAGTTGGTGCCCAGGCCGACGCCGACTTTCTTGCCTTTCAGGTCGGCAGCCGTTTTGATCACGCCGACGTCTTTGGTCTGCACCAACGCTTGAATGCCCGACACGGTGTAGGGTTCGGAGAAGTCGTACTTTTTCTTGCGCTCGTCGGAGATGGTCACCTGGTTGATCACGACATCCAGACGCTTGGATTCCAGCGCGGCCAGAATGCCAGCCCACGGCGTGGCTTGCAGTTTGACCTTGACGCCCAGTTCCTTGGCCAGTGCTTCGGAGAACTCGACTTCGAAGCCGGTCAGTTTGCCGTCTTCACCCACGAAGCTGAACGGGGGATAAGTGCCTTCCAGGCCGACATTAAGGGTTCCATTCTTTTTGATCGTTGCCAGCTGTTCGCCAGCGATGGCCTGGCTGACCAGGCCGGTGCCCAGCACCAGGCTGAAGGCCGACAACAGAAAGGTGCGGCGGATTGCAGACATGTTCATGAAAGACCCCTGTTTTAATTGGAATGTCAGGCAAGTATCAGACCCGACGAAGCTACGTTGGCATCACGCGTTTATCCAGCTTTTTCAGTCGCCTGCGTGGTGCTGCGCGCCGGCTGGCGGCGATCATAAGACCCGAAGCGAGGCATGAAAAATAATAAAAAGCGGATTGCTTATCAGTTTTTAGAATATAGCGCCCGCATTCCCATTTGAGCGGGCGAGTGGCGAAGGCTCTATTTCGCCGAGAAGACGCCCTGATACGCAAACAAGGCAGGCGCGCCGCCGGTGTGGAGAAAGACGATCGGCCCGTCTTCAAAGCGCTGCCGGCCAATGCCGTCGAGCAGGCCGGCCATGGCTTTGCCGGTGTAGACCGGGTCCAGCAGCAACCCTTCATGACTGGCCACCAGCCGGATTGCCGCCAACGTGCCGGCATTTGGCTCGCCGTAGCGGGGGCCAAAGTACTCATCCCACAGCTGCACCTTGAACGCGGCCGGCAATGATTCGCCCAGCAGTTCGACGGTTTGCTCGGCCAGGCGCTGAACCTTGGGCGCCTGGGTTTCTTCCGGGCGCGACACGGTCACGCCTATCACCGGCAGCTCGGGCAGTTCTTCAGCCAATGCGAGTGCCAGGCCGCTGTGGGTGCCGGCACTGCCGGACGCGAGCACGACGGCTGCGAATGACAGGCCGCTTTGCTTGATCTGCTCGGCCAGTTCAAAACCGGCCTGCACGTAACCCAATGCGCCGAGGGCATTCGAACCGCCGATCGGCACCAGGTACGGCTTCTTGCCGCTCATACGCAGTCGGCTGGCCAGGGCTTGGAGTTGATCATCGGCATTGTCGAGGTTCTCGACCAGTTCGACCTTTGTATCGAACAAATCCAGCAACAGGCGATTGCCGTTGTTCAGGTAATTGCTGTCGTCTGTGGCAATCGGGTTTTCCAGCAGGGCGACACAGCCCAGGCCAAGACGGGCAGCGAGGGCGGCAGTTTGGCGCACGTGGTTGGACTGAATGGCGCCTGCAGTGATCAGCGTGTCGCACCCTTGAGCCAGAGCGTCGGCCGCGAGGTACTCCAGCTTGCGCAGCTTGTTGCCGCCCATGGCCAGCGGCGTGATGTCGTCGCGTTTCACGTAAATGTCGCGGCCGGCCCAGTTCGAAAGGCGTTCGAGCTTTTCAAAAGGCGTCGGGCCGCCGAGCAATTCCAGACGATTAAAACGGGCGAGCTGTTGTTTGATCATGGTGGCGTCGACAGGTCTGCAATTGAGTGGCAGGACTATAGGCAGACGTTTCCCACAGGGCAACCGCCCGCCGTCCTTCGTCCCCTGAGCAGAAGCCCCACAAAAATAGTTATTTTTTTGCCGCGAAGGGATGTCGTAGAGTGATTCCACTTCGGCCGTTACAGCCTGACTCGCCGTTGAATTGAGGAGAAATCTGCGTGAGCACTATTCCCGACCTGTCCCCGGAATCCTGCGCCGAGGGCGTGACCGGCCACTGGCAATTGCAGCGGATTGTGGGCGAATTGCGCGCCGCGCGTGATGACTGGCGTACCAGCAACGGCCGAATCAGCGGCGAGAAGGGCGGCCGCGAGCTGCCTTCCCGCGAGGCCATGCGCGACATTCTCGATGCGCTGTGCGGCGCGCTGTTTCCGATGCGGCTGGGCCCGGTGGACCTGCGCGAAGAGAGCGAGGACTTCTACGTCGGCCATACCCTCGACGTGGCGTTGAATTCCTTGCTCGACCAGGCGCGGCTTGAACTGCGCTACGCCGCGCGACAGAAAGGCCAGGATGCCAGTTGCGCGGACGTGCATGCCGAGCGGCTGATTCAGGATTTCGCCAGCGCGCTGCCGACCATTCGCCGCATCCTGGATACCGATGTGCTGGCGGCGTATCACGGTGACCCCGCCGCGCGCAGTGTCGATGAGGTGTTGCTCTGCTACCCGGGCATTCTGGCGGTGATTCACCATCGCCTGGCCCACCACCTGTATCACAACGGTTTGCCCTTGCTTGCACGCATCAGCGCCGAACTGGCCCATTCTGCGACCGGCATCGATATTCATCCCGGCGCGCAGATCGGCCCGAGCTTCTTCATCGATCACGGGACAGGCGTGGTGATTGGGGAGACCGCCATCATCGGCGAGCGCGTGCGCATTTATCAGGCGGTCACGCTGGGCGCCAAACGCTTCCCCTCCGATGAGGATGGTCAGTTGCTCAAAGGCCATGCGCGCCACCCGATCGTCGAAGACGATGTGGTGATCTATGCCGGCGCCACGATTCTGGGGCGCATCACCATTGGCAAGGGCTCGACCATCGGCGGCAACGTGTGGCTCACGCGCGGCGTCCCGGCGGGCAGCAACGTCAATCAGGCGAGTCTGCAGCACGAGGACGGCTGTCCGAAGTAGCCGTTCATATCCCAACTCCAAGGGCGCGCGCACTGGCCTCTTCCCGGCTAAAGCCGGTCCCACTAATTGACCGCGTACATCGTGTGGGACCGGCTTCAGCCGGGAAGGCGTCAGTCGTCATGTCGCAAATCTTCGGGCGCGCACACTGGCCTCTTCCCGGCTAAAGCCGGTCCCACTAATTGACCGCGTACACATTGTGGGACCGGCTTCAGCCGGGAAGGCGTCAGTCGTCATGTCGCAAATCTTCGGGTGCGCACGCTGGCCTTTTCCCGGCTGAAGCCGGTCCCCCTAATCGATCGCGTACATAGTGTAGGACCGGCTTTAGCCGGGAAGGCGGTGTGTGTCACTCCGCAATTTATTCAGTGCTTTGAAAACCCTCCCGAACCCACGGAACGAAAGGCTTTCGTTGTCCGTCCTACCCTCGCCTGAGTGAGCGTCACGCCACTGTGCATTAGTCTCCGGCCGTCTTTTCGTGTTTTAATTGAACGTTCAATCAAGTTAAACCGGTGGTTCGCTGCCCGCTGATCTCAGGAGGCCTACCTTTGCCGCATACACGTTGCATGATCGATCCCATCGCCCGCTCGGCGGTATTCATATGAATAATTCGAGCGCCCCGAACAGCACCTCCGTTCGCATGAACGGCCCTGTTTTCTACTTTGCCGCCAGCTTCATCCTGATCTTCGGACTGGTGGTCGTCGCCTTCCCGGAAGCATCGGGCGCCTGGTTGCTCGCCGCGCAGAACTGGGCCGCCAACACCGTTGGCTGGTATTACATGCTGGCCATGACCCTGTATCTGCTGTTCGTGGTGGTCACCGCGATTTCAGGCTACGGCAAGATCAAGCTCGGCGCTGACCACGACGAACCCGAGTTCAGCTACCTGTCCTGGGCCGGGATGTTGTTCGCCGCCGGGATCAGCATCACGCTGTTCTTTTTCTGTGTGTCCGAGCCGCTGACCCATATGCTGCAGCCGCCACAGGGCGAAGGCGGGACCACCCAATCGGCGCGTCAAGCCATGCAGCTGCTGTTTCTGCATTGGGGCCTGCATGGCTGGGGCGTGTTCGCGTTCGTCGGCATGGCACTGGCCTACTTCGCGTATCGCCATAACCTGCCGCTGGCATTGCGTTCAGCGCTGTATCCGCTGATCGGCAAGCGCATCAACGGCCCCATAGGCTATGCGGTCGATGGCTTCGGCATTATCGCCACCATCTTCGGCCTCGGTGCCGACATGGGCTTTGGCGTATTGCACCTGAACTCCGGGCTGGACTACCTGTTCAACGTGCCGCACACCCAATGGATTCAGGTAGGTTTGATCACTCTGATGATGGGCGCGGCAATCCTGGTGGCCATTGCGGGCGTCGACAAAGGCGTGCGCGTCATGTCCGACATCAACATGCTGCTGGCCTGCGCGCTGCTGCTGTTCGTGTTGTTTGCCGGGCCCACGCAGCACCTGCTCAATACGCTGGTGCAGAACATCGGCGATTACCTCGGCGCGTTGCCGGTCAAAAGCTTCGACGTCTACGCGTACGACGGCCCCAGTGACTGGCTGGGCGGCTGGACCGTGTTCTATTGGGCGTGGTGGATTGCCTGGTCGCCGTTTGTGGGTCTGTTCATTGCGCGTATCTCCCGTGGTCGCACCATTCGCGAATTCGTCTGCGGTGTGCTGCTGATCCCGTTGGGCTTTACGTTGGCCTGGATGTCGATCTTTGGTAACAGCGCCATCGACCTGGTGCTGAACCACGGCATGGCGGCATTGGGGCAATCGGCTATCGACGATCCGTCGATGACCCTGTATCTGATGCTGCAGACATACCCGTGGAGCCGAACGGTCATTGCCGTGACGGTGTTCATCAGCTTTGTGTTCTTCGTGACCTCGGCTGACTCCGGCACCGTGGTGCTGTCGACGCTGTCCGCCAAAGGCGGCAGCCCGGACGAAGACGGCCCGAAATGGCTGCGGGTGTTCTGGGGCGTGATGACTGCGCTGATCACCAGCGGCTTGCTGTTCTCGGGCAGCATCGATGCGCTGAAGTCAGCGGTGGTACTGACCTCGTTGCCGTTCTCCCTGATTCTATTGCTGATGATGTGGGGGCTGCACAAGGCGTTCTACATGGAGTCCCAGCGCAAGATCGCGCAGCTCTATTCACTGGCACCGGTCTCCGGATCCCGGCGCGGCGGCTGGCGTCAGCGTCTGACCCAGGCGGTGGCATTCCCGTCCCGTGATGAGGTTTACCGCTTCCTCGATCAGACCGTGCGCCCGGCCATTGAAGAAGTGACGGCAGTGTTCGTCGAGAAGGGTCTGACCGTCGTGACTCAGCCGGATCCGGCCAACGACACCGTGGGGCTGGAAATCGGCCACGGTGAAGAGCGTCCGTTCGTGTACCAGGTGACCATGCGTGGCTACTTCACGCCGTCCTTTGCGCGCGGCGGCATGGGCTCCAAACAGCTCAACAACCGCCGTTACTACCGCGCAGAAGTGCACTTGAGTGAGGGCAGCCAGGACTACGACCTGGTCGGTTACACCAAAGAACAGGTCATCAACGACATCCTCGACCAGTACGAGCGCCACATGCAGTTCCTGCACTTGGTGCGTTGAGGCTGTTTGTTTTGTAGGAACACGCGTGCCCGCGACGGCGTCGTGTCAGTCACCTGACCGGACTGACACGAAATCTTCGCGGGCACGCTGGCTTCTGCAATTCGGTTTTTTACGGCAAGCCACCATTCGCTCGCACCACCTGCCCATTCACCCGGCATGAATCCGGGCTTGCGCAGCAGAAAACGACGTTGGCGATGGCTTCCGGCTGACCTAACCGCTGCAACGGCGGATGTTGGTCAGGTGCTGGAAAGGGTGGCATCCGTCCGCTCGTGTGAACCCCCTCGTCCCAGAGAAATCCGAGTAATCTCACGGGTTCGTTATGTGACCTGACTTCCATACAAGAAAGAGAGGACTGGATGACTTACATCGCTGCCGAAAACCGTTATGAACGCATTCCCTATCGTCGCGTAGGCCGCAGCGGCCTTGTGCTGCCCGCGCTCTCCATGGGCTTGTGGCACAACTTCGGCGACAGCACGCCGATCGACACCCAGCGCGCCATGCTGCGCACGGCCTTCGATCTGGGTATCAACCATTTCGACCTCGCCAACAACTATGGCCCGCCCTACGGCAGTGCCGAGATCAACTTCGGCCGCCTGCTTAAAGAAGACTTCAAGCAGTACCGCGACGAGCTGATCATTTCCAGCAAAGCCGGCTGGGACATGTGGCCGGGGCCTTACGGTCAGGGCGGTGGATCGCGCAAGTACGTGCTCGCCAGCCTCGACCAGAGCCTGCAGCGCATGGGGCTGGACTACGTCGATATTTTCTATTCCCACCGCTTTGACCAGGATACGCCGCTGGAGGAAACCGCGAGCGCACTGGCCACCGCTGTGCAGCAGGGCAAAGCGCTGTATATCGGGATTTCGTCGTATTCGGGCGCCAAAACCCGGGAAATCGCAGGCCTGCTGAAAGAGTGGAAAGTGCCGCTGCTGATTCATCAGCCGGCCTATAACCTGCTCAATCGCTGGGTGGAAAAAGACCTGCTGGACACCACCGAAGAACTCGGCTCGGGCGTCATCGCCTTCACCGCACTGGCCCAAGGGCTGCTGTCGGACAAATACCTGAACGGCATTCCCAAGGATGCACGGGTCAACCGTCCCGGTGGCGGCTCGCTTCAGGCGGCGCATTTGTCGGATCAGAACATCGAGCACGTGCGTGCGCTGAACGAGATTGCCAAGCGTCGTGGCCAGAGCCTGGCGCAGATGGCACTGGCCTGGACGCTGCGCGATCCACGCGTCACGTCCGCACTGATCGGTGCAAGCCGTCCGGAGCAGATCATCGAGAACGTCGGCGCCCTCGACAATCTGGCGTTCAGTCAGGAAGAACTGGCCGAGATCGACCGCTTTGCGGTGGAAGGCGGGATCAACCTGTGGGAGAAGCCGTCTTCGGCTGAGTGACGCTGGGGCTGTGGGAGCCGGCTTGCTGGCGAACTCAACACGTCAGGCGACGTTTCTATCGTTGACACCGTTCCGTTCGCCAGCAACCCGGCTCCTACAATTTCTGGTCTAGCCCATCTATACACGGGGCTGCATCCGTTCAGCCCTCATCACCCTCGTCATCATCTCCACCATCGATCTTCATGCCCAATTCCTTGATCTTGCGGGTCAAGGTGTTGCGGCCCCAGCCCAGCAGCACGGCGGCGTCGCGACGACGGCCGGCGGTGTGCTTGAGCGCGGTCTCGATCATGATGCGTTCGAACGTCGGCACGGCGCTGTCCAGCAGGCTGGATTGGCCGCGTGCCAGCGCTTGATCGGCCCATTGGCGCAGCGCTTGTTCCCAGTTGGTTACCGGAGCAGCGTCCTGCGGCAGGCTCAGCAGTTCAGGCGGCAGATCGCTGACATGCACTTCGCGACCCGACGCCATCACGGTGATCCAGCGGCAGGTGTTTTCCAGCTGACGGACGTTGCCCGGCCACGGCAGGTGCTTGAGGTACTCCTCTGTTTCCGCCTTAAGCAGCTTCGGCTCAACCGCCAGTTCCTGTGCAGCGCGGCTGAGGAAGTGGCGTGCCAGCGTCGGAATGTCTTCGCGACGGTCGGACATGCGCGGGATGTGGATGCGGATTACGTTCAAGCGGTGGAACAAGTCTTCGCGAAACTTGCCGGCCTGGACCAGCGTTTCCAGATTCTGGTGGGTCGCCGCAATGATGCGCACGTCGACTTTGACCGGCACATGCCCGCCAACCCGGTAGAACTCGCCGTCAGCCAGCACGCGCAGCAGTCGGGTCTGGGTGTCGGCCGGCATATCGCCGATTTCATCGAGAAACAGCGTGCCACCGTCTGCCTGCTCGAAACGCCCGCGCCGCAGGTTCGCCGCGCCGGTGAACGCGCCTTTTTCATGGCCGAACAGCTCGGACTCCATCAAATCTTTCGGAATCGCCGCCATGTTCAGCGCAATGAACGGCGACGCCGAACGCGGGCTGTGGCGGTGCAGGGCGTGGGCAACCAGCTCTTTACCGGTCCCGGATTCGCCGTTGATCAGCACGGTGATGTTGGAATGGCTCAAGCGGCCGATGGCACGAAACACCTCCTGCATTGCCGGGGCTTCACCGATGATTTCCGGGGTGCGGGTCAGGGTGGGTGGAACGGCCAGGCCTTGCTGCTCCTGGGCGTGCTGATTGGCGCGTTTGACCAGTGAAACGGCTTCGTCGACGTCGAACGGCTTGGGCAGGTACTCGAAGGCACCGCCCTGATAGGACGCCACGGCGCTGTCGAGGTCCGAGTGCGCGGTCATGATGATGACCGGCAGGCGCGGATGCTGTTCACGGATGCGCGCCAGCAGGTCCAGGCCGCTGGCGCCGGGCATGCGGATATCGGAAATGATCACATCCGGTTGCTGGCGGGCCAGCCGGCTCATCACGCCATCGGCGCTGTCGAAACTTTGCGTGGTCATGCCCTCTTGCTGCAGGGCTTTCTCCAGTACCCAGCGGATGGAACGGTCGTCATCGACGATCCAGACAGTTTCACTACGGCTCATGTCGACGCTGCTCCTTGTTCCAGCGGCAGGAAGATCGAGAATGTTGTATGGCCAGGGTGGCTATCACACTCGATCAGCCCCTGGTGCTGACTGATGATGTTCTGAGTAATGGCAAGGCCCAGCCCGGTGCCATCCGGGCGGCCGCTGACCATGGGATAAAAAATGGTTTCTTGCAGCTCCGGCGGAATGCCGGGGCCGTTGTCGATGATTTCGATCTTGCTGACCAGACGATGGCGTACGTGGCCGATGGTGAACTGGCGCATGGCGCGAGTGCGCAGGCTGATGCGGCCCAGACGCAGCTCGTTCTGGCTGCTGATGGCCTGCATGGCATTGCGCACGATATTGAGCACCGCCTGAATCATCTGCTCGCGGTCGATCAGCACATCGGGAATGCTCGGATCGTAGTCGCGCACGATGGTGATGCATCCCTGACTTTCGGCTTCTACCAGACTGCACACGCGCTCGAGCACTTCATGCACGTTGGTCATCGCCAGCATCGGCAACTTGTTCGAGCCCAGCATGCGGTCGACCAGATTACGCAGACGGTCGGCCTCTTCGATGATGACGTTGGTGTAGTCCTTGAGACTCTCCTCCGGTAGCTCGCGTGCCAGCAACTGTGCGGCGCCGCGAATCCCGCCGAGGGGGTTCTTGATTTCATGGGCCAGGCCACGCACCAGCATCTTGGTGGTTTCCTGCTTGGACAGCTGAGCCTCTTCCTTGGTGATCCGCAGCAAGCGATCACGGGGATGGACCTCCAGCAGCAGCATGGTCTCGGCTTGGGAAAGGATCGGCGTCACGGCGTAATCGACCGTCAGCGTCTGGCCGGTGAGTGCGGTCAGCATCGCTTCACGCTTGGTAAACGGATGGGCCTGTTCGACTGCCTGACGAAGCGAGCTGAGCGCTTCGGCAGATTCGGTGAACAGCTCGCTGATGAACTGTCCGTGGCTGCGCTGACCGCTGATGGCCAGCAGCATTTCAGCGGCAGGATTCATGTACTCGAGGCGCAGGTCCGAGTTGAGCAGAATCGTGGCAGTGGTCAGGTTGTCGAGTAACAACCGATGCAACGCATCGCTGATAGTCATGAATCCCGGTGACCTCTTTTGGCTCTATGCACACGGGCTGGGCCGTTGGTGCAGGCTCTGATTGGTCTTTGCCAGCGTAGGAAACCGCTGAAACGTGTGATGTGCTCGCGCATTCATTACAAAATGCAAAAACCAAACCAAGGCTCCGAAAAGAAGCGCGGATTGAGCAATTGCGAGCGTTTTTTGCACGACAGGCCCGGCGACAGTGCATGGATTCCTGAATGCCGAACCAAAATGGGCTTTTATGGCGAAACCTTGTTCAGGTTGCGCACCACAATAGAGCATAGCGGGTCAGGCAGTTTTTAGCGGAAAAACGGGAAGAAGCTCGATTCTTCTTCCGGCTTGTCCTTGAGGGGGCACTCGGGGCGCACGCCGTAGTCATCGGTTTTGCAGGGCTGAGCGAGTCGCTTCTGGGCCAGGGAGATGCGTACCAAATGGAAGGGCTGATTGGGGGTTCGCTCCAGCACTCGGCCATATTGATCGATGATCTCCACGGACAGTTGGTGAGTGCCGCGATCGATGTTCGTCAGCGGAAACACCGGACTGCGGGTCGGCTCACCAAAGGGCTTGCTGTCGAGCAGTAACCGGTACAGATGGTCTGGCTGCAACTCGGGCTCATTGCTGACGGTGACGTTCAGGTTGCCCTCAATGTCGCGAATCGTGCTGTCAGGCTCCGGCGCCAGAATGCGCAGTAACTGATAATGAAAGATGGGGCTGGCCGCTGGCTTCGATTTGGATGGTCGAGCGGGCGCACTCGTGGGCTGGGCGACCCGGTTGGTCGGCGCAATGTCGACCTTCTTCGCATTGCGGTGAGGTTGATCGGTAAAGACCCGATTGCCGTCCGCATCGACGTAGGTATACACCTGAGCGAGGATGGACTGGCTCACGCCGAACAGCAGGCACAGGGCAATGGCCATCCGGCAAAGGTGCTTAAGGTTTGCCGACATGGACTCGCTGCACCGTCAGGTTGACCGTCTCGCTTTGCTGGATTGAGCGCTGGTTTTCCAGCACCTGAACCGAAAAGCTGTGCTCGCCCCGTTCAAGCTCCATCACCTGCAGACGCGGAATGTTGGTGGGCTGGCCGTAGGGCGCGCCGTCCACAATCAACTGCAGCAGATGCCCGGGCTGTAAACGAGGCTCAATGGCGACGCCCACGGTGAACGAGCCGTTGTTGGCACGAAGCGCTTCTTCCTGAGGCAGGTCTTTCAGCGCGAGCACCTGATAGGCAGCGGCGTTTTGCGGGTTCCGGGTTTGGCTCTGGGTCTGCGTCGCGGGGAGTGGCGGCGGCGCAGCAGGCACGACGGTCTCGACGCTGTTGAGTGGCGGCAGCTCGACGGTTTCGGCTTTGGTGCCGTTCGGCGGCTGATTGCTGTACGCCGTGTTCCCGGAGGCATCGGTGTATTTGTAGATCTGCGCGGCAGCGGGCAGTGCAAACACCAGCAACAGAAGGGCGAGACATTGACGCATGAACACTCCAGTGCAGCGATCAGGACAACCCACAATGGTGCCGCGCTCAATGCATCGCTCGGCGTGGGTCAGCATAGAGGAATACTGATCGACGGTGTCAGTTGAGAAGCGGATCTGCGCGCTTGCTCACTGGCTTGCCGTGGTCCGGCAGAGGTCGCCTGCCGCTCTTTGCAGTGCGGTCACGATGACGGGATCACTTGCCTGTCGGTGGATCTCCGACTGCACCCAGGCTGGGCATTTAGCATCGCTGCGGTAAGGCTGGAACGCCGAGTAACTCTGCATTAATACCGGCAGCAGCGTATCCAGCCGACCCCGGATGCCATCGGCGAGACTGGAATCGGGCGTCTCCGGGGAGTGGCCGCTTTCACGCCACTGCTCAATGCGCGCGTATTGCACCATCTTGTTGGCTTCCATCTGGGCGGTCATGAAAGCGCGTACGTCGTCGGCCGCCAGCTTGAATTCACCCGCACGTGATTCGGCGTTCTGAATCACCTGACGCTCGCGCTCACTGTCCTGCACCGGCTTGCCGCTGTGCCATTTGCTGCGTGCTACGTCATTGGCGATTTCCAGCCGCTGCTCCATGGCCGCAATAAGCGGCTGAAGTTGCGCAGGGGGCTGCTGGGCAGGCGCCGCGTGAAGGCCGGTTGACACCAGGCCGCAGGCCAAGGCAGCGAGTTGGAGCTGTTTAAGCATTGTTATGTCCTCACGTATGACCGAGCGATCACTGTTTATCACTTTGGCTGGTAGAAAGTGGCATTCCCGGTGTTCCGGCGTAAAAAACGACGAGCTCCACGGCGGTGTCTCCCGTCAGACCCCGATGCTGCCTGTTGATCATTTCAGGCAGCACATCGCCTGGCTTGAGCAGAATCGACTTGCCGCCTTCGCGGGTTTCGACCGTGAGATTGCCGGAAACGACATAGGCCGCATTGGGCATCGGGTGCTCGTGCCATTTGAGTGCGGTGTTCGCGGGGATCTTGATGTTGAGGACGGTCAGCTCAGGCTTGCCGACGGGGTAGGCGTCATAGGCTGTTCCGTCCCAGGAATTTGAGCTTTTGAGCAGCACGGTGGATTCGACCGTTGAGACTGGAGTGGAGCTGGACGTTTGCGCAGTGGTGCATCCGCCAAGGGCGATCATCGCCAGCAGCAGGCAAGCGGGGGTGATGTTGAACATGGATGAAATCCTTGTGCTTGTTGAAAAGCAGAAAACACAAGGTTGCCGGAAGCGTCATTCCCATCTGCGGTACATATTTATAGCGACCGAGCAATGCCCGGCCAGCAACAAAAAAGGCCTCCCGAAGGAGGCCTCTTGTTCACGCAGCTTACGCCGGCGCGACTGGATCAGCAGCTGTAGTACAGCTCGTATTCCAGTGGGTGTACGAAGGTGCGCACTTTGATCTCTTCTTCGGATTTCAACGCGATGTAAGCGTCGATGAAGTCGTCGCTGAATACGCCGCCTTTGGTCAGGAACGCACGGCCTTTATCCAGCTCTTCCAGGGCTTCTTTCAGGCTGCCGCAAACTTGTGGGATCTCTTTCGCCTCTTCAGGCGGCAGGTCATACAGGTTTTTGTCAGCAGCATCGCCAGGGTGGATCTTGTTCTGGATGCCATCCAGGCCAGCCATCAACAGGGCAGCGAACGCCAGGTACGGGTTGGCTGCCGGGTCCGGGAAACGTGCTTCGATACGACGGCCTTTAGGGCTGTTGACGTAAGGAATACGGATCGATGCCGAACGGTTACGAGCCGAGTAGGCCAGCATGACCGGCGCTTCGAAACCTGGAACCAGACGCTTGTACGAGTTGGTTGCCGGGTTGGTGAAGCCGTTCAGTGCCTTGCCGTGCTTGATGATGCCGCCGATGAAGTACAGAGCGGTGTCGGACAGGCCGGCATAACCTTCGCCTGCGAAGGTGTTCTTGCCATCTTTGGAGATGGACATGTGAACGTGCATACCCGAACCGTTATCGCCGTACAGAGGCTTTGGCATGAAGGTAGCGGTGCGGCCGTAAGCGTCGGCAACGTTGTGCACGACGTATTTCAGGGTCTGAACTTCGTCAGCCTTTTTAACCAGCGTGTTGAATTTCACGCCGATCTCGTTCTGGCCAGCGGTTGCCACTTCGTGGTGGTGAACTTCGACGACCTGACCCATTTCTTCCAGAGCGTTGCACATTGCGGTGCGGATTTCGTGGTCGTGGTCGAATGGCGGAACCGGGAAGTAGCCGCCCTTGATGCCTGGACGGTGGCCCTTGTTACCGCCTTCGATGTCCGCGTCGGACATCCAAGAACCTTGTTCTGAGTAGATCTTGAACATGGAGCCGGAGATGTCGGACTTGAATTTCACTTCGTCGAAGATGAAGAATTCTGGCTCAGGGCCGGCGAATACGGTGTCACCGATACCGGTCGACTTCAGGTATTCCTCGGCGCGGTGAGCGATGGCGCGTGGGTCGCGATCGTAACCTTGCATGGTCGACGGTTCGATGATGTCGCAAACCAGGATCAGGGTAGGCTCTTCGGTGAACGGATCCAGGACGGCGGTTTCGTCGTCCGGCAGCAGGATCATGTCGGAGGCTTCGATGCCTTTCCAGCCCGAGATGGAGGAACCGTCGAACATTTTGCCGACTTCGAAGAAGTCGTCTTCCAGCGCATCGCGGGCCGGCATGGTCACGTGGTGCTGAGTGCCTTTGGTGTCCGTGAAGCGCAGATCAATCCACTTAACGTCATGATCTTTGATGAGTTGAACCGACTTCGACATGTTGTCCTCCGGGGTGGATTAGGGCCTGAGTAGTAGTGGGCACTTCAATTTGGGTGATGCCGGGCGCGATACTCGACCAAGGCAACCTGCCTCACAAGGGAGCAATTTGCATGCCAGTGCCCTGTGTTGGGATTTCCTCGGGAATACCTGTCTTTTAGCGCGTTAAACGTCGCATATTCGAAAACGGGCGCACCGTTGTGGTGCTAAGTAATTGTATACAGGGCCGTTTTGGTGCGCGGACGATTGGCTGTACGATAACTGGTTAAACCTTGAGCAATTTCCGCTATAATCCGCGCCCCCCATTTTCGACCGGGACCTAGCGCGCTGTTTTCATGAAATTAATCGTCAAAGTCTTCCCAGAAATCACTATCAAAAGCCGGCCTGTGCGCAAGCGCTTCATCAAACAGCTGGCCAAGAACATCCGTACGGTGCTCCGCGATCTGGACCCGGCGTTGGTGGTGGATGGCGTGTGGGACAACCTTGAGGTCGAAACAAAGGTCGAGGATGCCAAAGTCCTGCGCGAGATGACCGAGCGGCTGAGCTGCATGCCCGGCATCACGCACTTTCTGCAGGTTGACCAGTATCCGCTGGGCGACATGGATGACATCTACGAGAAGTGCAAACTGCACTTCGGCGATGCGATCCCCGGCAAGGTATTCGGGGTGCGCTGCAAGCGCGCAGGTCATCATGACTTCAGCTCCATGGACGTCGAGAAGTACGTCGGCAGTAAGCTGCGCCGTGAGTGCAACGCCGCCGGTATTTCGCTGAAGGCGCCGGAAGTCGAAGTCAGAATCGAAATTCGGGACCAGCGTCTGTTCGTGATCCACAGCCAGCACAACGGCATGGGCGGTTATCCGCTGGGTTCGCTTGAACAGACCCTGATCCTGATGTCCGGTGGCTTTGACTCAACCGTGGCCGCTTACCAGATCATGCGCCGTGGCCTGATGAGCCATTTCTGCTTCTTCAATCTGGGCGGACGTGCCCACGAGCTGGGCGTGATGGAAGTCGCGCACTTCATCTGGAAGAAGTACGGCAGCTCCCAGCGAGTGCTGTTCGTCAGCGTACCGTTCGAGGAAGTTCTGGGAGAAATTCTCGGAAAAGTCGATAACAGTCATATGGGCGTAGTATTGAAGCGTATGATGTTGCGCGCTGCGACCAATATTGCCGACCGGCTGGAAATCGACGCGCTGGTCACCGGCGAGGCGATTTCCCAGGTATCCAGCCAGACGCTGCCCAACCTGTCGGTGATTGATTGCGTGACAGAGAAGCTGGTCCTGCGACCGCTGATCGCCAGTCACAAACAGGACATCATCGACCTGGCCGATCAGATCGGCACCGGCGATTTTGCCCGGCACATGCCCGAATACTGCGGTGTGATTTCGGTGAACCCGAAGACCGCCGCCAAGCGCAACCGGGTCGAGCACGAAGAAAAATCGTTCGACATGTCCGTGCTCGAACGTGCGCTGGAAAACGCTCGTCTGGTACCGATCGATCGTGTGATCGAGGAATTGGGCCAGGACATTCAGATTGAAGAAGTCAGTCAGGCGCTGGCCGGGCAAGTGGTCATCGACATCCGTCACCCGGATGACGCTGAAGACCGTCCGCTGGCGCTGGCTGGCGTTGAAGTACAAACGCTGCCGTTCTTTGCATTGAACAGCCGTTTCAAGGAACTGGATGACACGCGCCAGTACCTGCTCTATTGCGACAAAGGCGTCATGAGTCGCCTGCATGCTCATCATCTGCTCAGTGAGGGGCATGCCAATGTGCGCGTTTATCGACCGAGCTAAGTGCCCGGGGCTGTTTGCCTGTGGCTTGCGTCACCGGCCCCCCGACACCAGTCGTCAGCCGTAACGGCTTTCGCCGGCTCCACCGTTCATAGCTGCCTGGAATCAGGCAGCTGACCGAATCCTCTGATCGAGATACACAAGTGATCGAAAATCTACGCAACATCGCCATCATTGCTCACGTTGACCACGGTAAAACTACCCTCGTTGACAAGCTTCTGCGCCAGTCCGGCACCCTTGAGCGCAACGAGCTCAACGACGAACGCGTGATGGACTCCAACGACCAGGAGAAAGAACGCGGTATTACCATTCTCGCGAAGAACACCGCGATCAACTGGAATGGCTACCACATCAACATCGTTGACACCCCGGGCCACGCCGACTTCGGTGGTGAAGTAGAGCGCGTGATGTCGATGGTTGACTCCGTTCTGCTGCTGGTCGACGCTCAAGACGGCCCTATGCCGCAAACCCGTTTCGTGACCAAGAAGGCGTTCGAAGCCGGCCTGCGTCCAATCGTGGTCATCAACAAGGTTGACCGTCCAGGCGCGCGTCCGGATTGGGTTCTGGACCAGATCTTCGACCTGTTCGACAACCTCGGTGCCACCGAAGAACAGCTGGACTTCAAAGTCGTCTACGCCTCGGCCCTGAACGGCATCGCCGGTCTGGAACACACCGACATGGCTGAAGACATGACCCCGCTGTACCAGTCGATCGTCGACAACGTACCTGCGCCAAAGGTTGACCGTGACGGTGCGTTCCAGATGCAGATTTCGGCACTGGACTACAACAGCTTCCTGGGTGTTATCGGCGTTGGCCGTATCGCTCGTGGCCGCGTCAAGCCGAACACTCCGGTTGTCGCGATCGGTGCTGACGGCAAGCGTCGCAACGGCCGTATCCTGAAGCTGATGGGTCACCACGGTCTGCACCGCATCGACGTCGATGAAGCAGCAGCCGGTGACATCGTCTGCATCAGCGGCATGGACTCGCTGTTCATTTCCGACACCCTGTGCGATCCGCTGAACGTGGAAGCCATGGTGCCGTTGACCGTTGACGAACCAACCGTTTCGATGACCTTCCAGGTCAACGACTCGCCGTTCTGCGGTAAAGAAGGCAAGTTCGTGACGTCCCGTAACATCAAGGAACGTCTGGACAAAGAGCTGCTGTACAACGTTGCTCTGCGCGTTGAAGAAGGCGACACCGCTGACAAGTTCAAGGTCTCGGGCCGTGGTGAGCTGCACTTGTCCGTACTGATCGAAACCATGCGTCGCGAAGGCTTCGAAATGGGTGTTGGTCGTCCGGAAGTGATCATCCGTGTCGTTGACGGCGTCAAGCAGGAACCGTTTGAAAACGTCACCATCGACCTGCCAGAAGAATCCCAGGGCGCCATCATGGAGCAAATGGGTCTGCGCAAAGGCGATCTGACCAACATGGTTCCGGATGGCAAGGGCCGTGTGCGCCTTGAGTACAACATCCCGGCTCGCGGTCTGATCGGTTTCCGTAACGAGTTCCTGACCCTCACCTCTGGTGCAGGCATCCTGACCTCGATCTTCGACCGTTACGACACCATGAAGTCGGGCGACGTCTCCGGCCGTCAGAACGGCGTTCTGGTTTCGGTTGAGACCGGCAAGGCGCTGACCTACTCGCTGGAAACCCTGCAGGCTCGTGGCAAGCTGTTCGTAGAACACGGCCAGGAGATCTACAACGGTCAGATCGTAGGCCTGAACAGCCGCGACAACGACCTGGGTATCAACCCAACCAAAGGCAAGAAGCTCGACAACATGCGTGCTTCGGGTAAAGACGAGACCATCGCTCTGGTTCCACCGGTCAAGTTCACCCTGGAACAGGCTCTGGAATTCATCCAGGACGACGAGCTGTGTGAAGTCACTCCTAAGTCGATCCGTCTTCGCAAGAAGATCCTCGACGAAAGCGAGCGTACCCGCGCTGCCAAGAAAGCCAAGGCGTAACTAGCCCCGGCTGAACGAAAACGCCCCCGGTCGAAAGGCCGGGGGCGTTTTTGTTTGTGTGGGATTTGGTTTGGCCCGTGTCGAAACTGTAAGGGCGATGTCGCTCAATCCAGCCTCTTCCCGGCTAAGCCGGTCCCACTGAGGTGAGGCTTAGAACTTCAACGGCACCCGGCCGGAGTTCGAGTTCAGCGTACCGGTGCTTTCGCGAACGACTTCCTTAGGCTTGTACGCGCAATAACCCGGGCGCGGGCCGATCTTCGGGTGGTTGCGGCAAGTGTCGGGGCGTTTGTCGTAGATGGTGCACAGCCGGCTCTTGCGATCCAGGTACAGGCAATCGTTGTTGCTCATGCGCTGAAGGGTGAAGATTCCGGACTTCTGGTTGAAGCGCTCGACGATCCCGTCCTTCTGCAACCGCTTGGCGATGTTCTTCGGGTTATCGCCCTGTTCGAACTCGTCGACGATGCCGATGCGGATCAGGTCCTTGATCTTCACTTCAACAGGCAGCGTGCAGCAGCTGGAGACGCAGCCTCCGCACATATAGCTGGAGTATTTCTGCCAGGTCTCGATGCGGTCGAGTTCTGCAGCGGCGATCAAAGTGGGCTTCATGAGCGTGTGCTTCCGGGTGTATCGGGCGCGCGATCATACCGGTCCGCGCGCAATTCCCCTACCGCAAAATCGTCGGGGCGACTATCGGCTGCTGCCTGGCAGCTCATTGCGGTCGCCCATTTCAGACCAGCACAGTCTTGGCCAAGTCCTCGACTTGCTCCTGGCGCTCGCTCTGGTTCAGCTTTGCGCCAGGATTCAGCGACGACCACTGCGGATGCGCCCGCGCCTTATGCAGTGCCTCCGGCAGCTTGCCTTCGCGCCAGGTCTTGTCCAGAGGCTCGGTCAGTTTGATGCTCTCCATCGCGGCATGACCGCGCACTTCCAGCGCTTGCAGCAGTTGCCGTTGGCGCAGCGCGAGCAGTCGCAGCACGGCATCGTCGACCGTCAGCTTGCGCTGACCCTTGAACTTGTCCATCAGCCGGCCGCCGTAACTGCGCGCTGTCTGCAGAGCGCCGCCGGCAATCGCGCCGACCAGTGCCGCCGCCCCCAGCGTGATGCCGCCGACCAGCAAGTCCACGCCTGCACCTGCCGCCGCGCCCGCAGCGATACCGCCACCCACGCGTACGCCAAGCAATTTCAGGGTTTCGGGATTGAACAGGTCATCCCCCCAGCGGCCATCCATCAACGGCAAGTCGCTGGCCGAGGCATCTTCTCGACGAAACGCGTAAAGCTTGAGCAGCGACTCGACGCAACGCTGTTCGCGCTGACGCACGGCTTTGCGCAGATCGTCTATGGCGGCCTGCACTTGACCGGAATCCGTCGCAACACTTCGGCGGCAGGCTGCGCAGTCGAGCAAGAGCTCGGAGATCAGTCGGGCTGCGCTCTGCTTGCGAGCCTCACGCTGGGCCTGTTGATCTGCGATGAGACGCTCAAGTCGTCCCCGTGAGGTTTCCAGCAACAGGGCGAGGCTTTCATACAGGCGACGTTCGCCATCTTCGGGCGGGGCGACGCTGTCAAAACGCACCAGCGCGTGCAGGCCGAGACGCGCCAGCGCTTCACGCCAGTCCGGTTCGCGCTGCTGCGCACTGCTGACAAAATTGAGCACGGGCAGCAACGGTTTGCCGCAACTGGCGAGCACGGCCAGCTCATCGCGGTACTTGGCCAGCACCGGCTCCCGCGCATCGATCACGTACAGGCCGGCATCGGAGGCGAGTAGCTGACGAAGCACTTTCGCTTCCTGCTCGAAACGCTGGCGTGCCTCGCTGCCTTCGAGAAAGCGTCCGAGCCGCGCCGGACCATCAAGGCGTTCGCCGGGCCGGTCCAGCCGCTCGAGATAGTCCAGCAGGGCGATGGCGTCTTCCAGGCCGGGCGTGTCGTACAGCTCCAGCAGCGCCTCGCCATCCACCGACAATCGCGCGCCTTCGACATGGCGTGTGGTGCTGGGGCGGTGGGAGACTTCGCCGAAGCCGACATCGCGGGTGAGCGTGCGCAACAACGACGTTTTGCCGACGTTGGTGTGGCCGACCACGGCCAGTTTCAGCGGTCGAATCGCGTCCTTGTCACTCATGTCCGCTCTCCAGCCAGGTTACTGGCGTGCTGTCGGTCCAGTTCAGTTCAAGCTGCTGCAGCGCCGCGCGCCAATCATCCAGTCGGTCGGCATCCAGCGCCTGTCCGGAGGGGGCGGGCAACAACCAGATGCGAGTGACGGTGGCGCAGCGAGCCAACTCCGCAATCAACGCCAGGCTGCCGCGATCCGGCGAACGACGTGGATCGCAGGCGATGGCCAGGCGCGCAGGTGGATAGCGTGTCAGTTGGTCGAGCAGTGTGCGCCTTGATTCACGGGAGTCGAGAATGCCCGCGTTCACCACGCTGTCGGGAAGCTCGGGTGGCCACGGCTGCTGATTGTCCAGCTCGATTGCGACCAGCAGCGCGCCCTGGCTTTCGCTCGCCGACGGACCGGTGGTGACCTCGTGAAGCTCGGGAGGCGCTGCATCGTTGATGCCCAGCCGTTCGCTGCTGGGCATCAAGCGCTCGCGCAGCTCGACGAAACCGGGATGGCTCAGCTCCAGTGCCAACCCTTGTCGGCCCACGCGCCAACGCAGGTAACACAGCATCGTCAGCAGCAGGCGCGGGAAAATACCGAACACCACCAGCACCCCGACCAGCAATCCGGCCCAGGCCTGACGGGCGTTTTCGATGGCGAGCGCATTGTCACCGCTGGCGCGAATCATTGACTCGGTGGGCACGCTGAAACCGAGAAGCGAGGGAATTGCTCCCAGGCCTCGGGTCAGGCTGACAAAGGTGTCGCTGCCCAGAATGGTGGTTTCCCAGACGAAGCCGTAGCGCCGTGTCGCCATCAGTAACAGCAGCAGCGTCAGCGCGCTAAGCAGGGCAAGCAGCCACAGACCGTTGACGCAGATGCCCAGCACCCAGCGGTTCAGGCGCTTGCGTTGCAGCAGCAATATCAATGCAGGCGCGAGCTGCGCCGCCTGGGCATCGCGCGCCAGTTTCTCGCTCAGCCACAGCCAGAGTCGACCAAAGCCGGCGGTACTTTCCCCGACGAAGAGCACACCGATGGCCCAACTCAACAGCAGAATCAGGTTAAGCCCGAGCAGGCTGCCCAGCGCCCAGAACACATTGACGGGCGTCTGTCCGTCGCCCAGCGCAGCGAACGCCAGTCCGGCGCCGCTGACCACCGCGAACACCGCCAGCAGTATCAGCGCCAGGCGCGCGCCTTGTTTCCAGTGATGCAGGGCCTTAAGCATGCCGTCGCGTTCGGCGAGCCACAGGGCGCGGTGTTTGATCCGGGTTTGCAGGTCGCCCGCGGCGGCGCGCGCGCGGCGGTTGGCTTCTTCGTCTTCGAGCGCGCCTGCGTGTTCTTCACGCAGGCGCACGGCTTCGGTCAGCCAGAGTTCATCAAGGGGAGTCAGTGCAGTCACGCGGCGTCTCGTCGGTAAAGTCGTGGGTGAGCATAACCGGTGTGGCTGCGATCGCGCATTGCCAAGGGTTTGCGTTGCTTGGACAACCGCCATCGCGAGCAAGCTCACGCCTACAGGTTTGTCGTTTGAAATTTCCCGCCCTGTGCGCACAGTGCAGGAGTGAGCTTGCTCGCGATAGGGACCTTCCCGGCGATGGTCATTCGGCTTGTACTCCGGTGAAGGAATCAGAGGGTGGCCTCTGATATCCTCGCACCATGAAAAAACATCTCCCCTTGAGCTTGATCGCCGCACTCGCAGAAAACCGGGTCATCGGCGTCGACAATTCCATGCCCTGGCACCTGCCGGGCGATTTCAAATATTTCAAGGCAACCACGCTGGGCAAGCCGATCATCATGGGTCGCAAGACTTGGGATTCTCTGGGCCGTCCGCTGCCGGGCCGGTTGAATCTTGTTGTCACCCGCCAACAGTATTTGCAGCTTGAGGGCGCCGAGGTTTTCACCTCTCTGGAAGCGGCGGTCCACCGCGCGGAAGAGTGGGCCCGCGAGCAGGGTGTCAGCGAAGTGATGCTGATCGGCGGCGCGCAGCTCTACGGCCAGGCCCTTGAGCATGCTGACCGCCTGTACCTCACCCGCGTGGTGTTGAGTCCCGAAGGCGATGCGTGGTTTCCGGAATTTGACGAGGCCAAGTGGACGCTGGTGTCGACTACAGAGAACCCGGCACTGGACGACAAGCCTGCGTACAGTTTCGAAGTCTGGGAGCGAGTCTGACATCGCTATCGCGAGCAAGCTCACTCCTACAGGGGAATGCGATCAACTGTAGGAGCGAGGCTTGTCCCGCGATCTGCCGGGAACCGGCAGTAAACCCGGCGAACGCGGCGTGTCTGATACGGCAAGCAGGTAGCCATTGCTGCCGGTCCCCGGCAGATCGCGGGACAAGCCGCGCTCCTACAGGTTTTGCCGCCACGTTAACGTCCGTACTTGTCACAAAAACGTCGTTTTCACGTCATCTGTCGCGAATGGCGATCAGGGTGACGCCATGAGAACGGATACTGTCGCTGACGCATCCAAACAGTCATGGCTTTTTGTTACGGTCCTCCTCGAACCAGAAAAGGGGAGGAGATCACCATGAAATTCGTACCAACACTTTTGGCGACTGCGCTGTGTCTTGGCCTTGCCGGACAGGCACTGGCCACCGAGCTGAACCACTGGCCCGCGCCCGCCGCCAAGCAGCTCAATGCCATGATTGCGGCAAATGCCAACAAAGGTAACTTCGCTGTTTTCGACATGGACAACACCAGCTACCGCTACGACCTGGAAGAGTCGCTGTTGCCGTTCATGGAAAATAAAGGGCTGATCACCCGCGACAAACTTGATCCTTCTCTCAAGCTCATCCCGTTCAAGGACACCGCTGACCACAAGGAAAGCCTGTTCAGCTACTACTACCGGCTGTGCGAAATCGACGACATGGTCTGCTATCCGTGGGTCGCGCAGGTGTTTTCCGGCTTCACCCTCAAAGAACTCAAAGGCTACGTCGACGAGCTGATGGCCTCGGGCAAACCCGTGCCGAGTACGTATTACGAAGGCGATGTGGTCAAGACCATCGAAGTGCAGCCGCCCAAGGTGTTTACCGGTCAGGCCGAGCTGTACAACAAGCTGATGGAAAACGGCATTGAGGTCTATGTGATGACCGCAGCCTCCGAAGAGCTGGTGCGCATGGTCGCCGCTGATCCCAAGTACGGCTACAACGTGAAGCCGCAGAACGTCATCGGCGTGACCACGCTGCTGAAGAACCGCGAAACAGGTGAACTGACCACCGCCCGCAAGCAAATCACCGCCGGCAAATACGATGAAAAGGCTAACCTCGGTCTTGAGCTGACGCCCTACCTATGGACCCCGGCAACCTGGATGGCCGGCAAGCAGGCAGCGATTCTGACCTACATCGATCAGTGGAAAAAACCGGTATTGGTGGGCGGCGACACCCCGACCAGCGACGGTTACATGCTGTTCCACAGCGTCGACGTCAGCAAAGGCGGCGTTCATCTGTGGATCAATCGCAAGGACAAGTACATGACCCAGCTCAACGGCATGATGAAGACCAACGCCGAGGCTCAGGCCAAGGAAGGTTTGCCGGTGACGGCGGACAAGAACTGGGTGATCGTCAAACCGGACGAGATTCAGTAAGCCGTCTCATCGCGCGGCACGGCGATTTGCCGTGCCGCGCACTGTCAGGCCCATAACCTGCGGTACGCGCCGTCGGTATCGTGTTCGTCGGCCTGCTTCGTGGTATTGAAGCGCCGACCGCCCCTGGGGTCCGTTCCGTAGCCGGCGATGTACAGCCAATTGCCCTGATTGCTGTAGACGTCGTAATCCACCAGCTGCGCCTCGAACCACGCGGCCCCGGCGCGCCAATCACCCTTGAGATCGAAGATCAGGTAACTGGCGACGATCTGGCGCATTCGGTTGGACAGATAGCCCGTCGCTGCCAATTCCCGCATACCCGCGTCAATCAACGCCTCTCCGGTTTCACCCCGACACCAGCGCGCAAACCCCTGTGGGTTGTGGCCCGGTTCGCTGGTCCCTTTCAGGCCGCTGGCGCGATAGAGAAGCCGGCCGTATTTCAGATGCAGCAAGCGAAAGTAGTCACGCCACAGCAACTCGAAATAGATCCAGTACGTGCTGTCGTTGGCGCCGTGTTCGGCCTCGAAATCCTTCAGCGCCTGATCGACCTGCGGCGCTGAAAGCGAACCCCGTGCAAGCCAGGGCGAAAACTTGGTGGAGTCGTCCACGGCGCTCAAGTTGTTGCGCGTGGCTTTATAGCTGTTCGCCAGACCCCGACGGAAATACTGCTGCAGATGCTCAATGGCCGCGTGCTCGCCGCCGTGGAATGCTTGCTGTTGGTAAGGAAAAGCCGAGCGGGAGTCCAGGGGCGCAGGCGTTTGCAGTCTGACCGCTTCAATGCTCGTACCTTGTGGCAGCGCAGGAATTGTCTTTGGCGATGGTAGGGCGGGGCGGGCAGAAGCGTGGGCTTTTTCCACAAGGCGCCGAAAGCTGCTGAATACGTCGGGCAACTCCTCGACCGCCATCGGCAACTCATCCAGTGTAAAAAGCGTCGACTGCCAGTGATCTTCCACGGTCAGTCCCGCCTCCCGAAGAGCTTGCACCTGTGCTTGCTCTTCCGGCGCCGCGATGCGTTCGCAGACGATCGTATCGACACCCAAGTCGTGGGCCAGGGCGACAAGGCGTTCAACGGAATTACCCTCTATCTGCATCAGCGCGCTGCCTCGTGCGCTCAACTGCCCGGCCAGTGCGCTGATCGCGGTCTGTTCGAAATACCGGCGGTGGGCACCGATACGCTCGAATCCCCATGGCGTCGAAGCCGCCACGGGTGTGCAGTAAACCGGCAGCAGCGTGTCGGCAAGTTCACATGCGTGGGTGAACGCGGGGTTGTCGGCAAGCCGAAGGTCCTGACGGAACCAATAGATCAACGTATTCATGTAAAGGTCTCAATGCCCAGGGATCAAGGCCTTGATCAGTGGGTGACAGGACGTGGTCCTTTTTCCGGTCGAGCAAGAGAAGCTAAACAGGATTGCACTTTTGAGCCATAGTCTTTCAAGTAAATGACTGAAAGGGGCTCAAATGAAAGCGTTGTCGCTGTCTTCGTCGCCAAGGTATGTCGCCTTGCTGGGTTATGGTGGTTTGCTGCCGTTCGTTGGGCTGCTGTTGTTGATCCTGTTTACAGTCGAATACCGACCATTCTTGACGCACGCGCTGGTCGCTTACGGGGCGGTGATCCTGAGCTTTGTGGGTGCGCTGCACTGGGGTTTCGCCATGACTCTGCAAGGCCTGAATGCCGATCAGTGTCGCGAGCGGTTCATCTGGAGTGTCATCCCCGCGCTGATCGCCTGGCCCGCTCTGTTGTTGCCGGCACCGCTGGGGCTGTTGTTGTTGATTTTCGGTTTCGTCGCGCACTACTGGCAGGACCGGCGCCTGGTGAAAGTCACAACGCTGCCCGACTGGTATTTGCCGATGCGTCTGCGTTTGACGTTGGTCGCCAGTCTTTGCCTGCTTCTGGGCGCGATCACTGTGGCGGTTGGGTCCTGAAACCGCCGCTGTCCGGTTCTGTTGGAGGCTAAATTGAAGGCCCGGCTGGATGCTCGACCCGTGTTCGGGCCTTGCCTCCTTCAAGCGGGTGGCAGACAAAAAAACACCCCGACATGCGGGGGGTTTTTCAGTGCGCAGTGATGCTTTATGGCATCAGCTTGTCGAGCATCGCCTTGTCACGCACAGCACCCTTGTCGGCGCTGGTCGCCAGCAGGGCGTAGGCCTTGAGGGCGGTGGTCACTTTGCGTGGGCGTGACTCAACCGGCTTCCAGCCTTTGTTGTCCTGCTCGGCGCGGCGTGCGGCCATTTCTGCGTCGTCGATCATCAGATTGATCGAGCGATTAGGAATGTCGATCAGTACCTTGTCGCCGTCACGAACCAGACCAATCGCGCCGCCGGCTGCAGCTTCAGGAGAAGCGTGGCCGATGGACAGGCCAGAGGTCCCGCCCGAGAAACGCCCGTCGGTCAGCAGCGCGCAGTCTTTGCCCAAGCCTTTGGACTTCAGATACGACGTCGGGTACAGCATTTCCTGCATGCCCGGGCCGCCTTTCGGACCTTCGTAACGGATGATCACGATGTCGCCGGCCTTCACCTCGTCCGCCAGAATGCCGCGAACGGCGCTGTCCTGGCTTTCGAATATCTTGGCGTTGCCTTCGAATACGTGAATCGACTCGTCCACGCCGGCGGTTTTCACCACGCAGCCGTCGAGCGCGATGTTGCCGTACAGCACGGCCAGGCCGCCTTCTTGCGAGTAAGCGTGCTCGACGCTGCGGATGCAGCCGTTCTCGCGGTCGTCGTCCAGGGTTTCCCAACGGGTCGACTGGCTGAAGGCCGTCTGGGTCGGAATTCCAGCAGGGCCCGCTTTGAAGAAGTGATGCACCGCTTCGTCGTCAGTCTGGGTGATGTCCCACTTGGCGATGGCTTCTTCCATGGATTTGCTGTGCACGGTCGGCAAGTCGGTGTGCAGCAGGCCGCCACGGGCCAGCGAGCCCAGAATGCTGAAGATGCCGCCGGCGCGGTGGACGTCTTCCATGTGGTACTTCTGGATATTCGGCGCGACTTTGCACAGTTGCGGCACGCGGCGCGACAAGCGATCGATGTCGCGCAGGTCGAACGGAATCTCGGCTTCCTGGGCAGCGGCCAGCAAATGCAGGATGGTGTTCGTCGAACCGCCCATGGCGATGTCGAGGGTCATCGCGTTCTCGAACGCCTTGAAGTTGGCGATGTTGCGCGGCAGCACCGACTCGTCGTTGTCTTTGTAGTAGGTTTTGCACAGGTCGACGATGGTGCGCCCGGCCTGCAGGAACAGCTGCTCGCGGTCGGAGTGGGTCGCCAGCGTCGAACCGTTGCCCGGCAGCGCAAGGCCCAGCGCTTCAGTCAGGCAGTTCATCGAGTTGGCGGTGAACATCCCGGAGCACGAACCGCACGTCGGGCAGGCACTGCGCTCGTATTCAGCGACTTTCTCGTCGGACGCGGTGGAGTCGGCAGCGATGACCATGGCGTCGACCAGGTCCAGGCCGTGGCTGGCGAGCTTGGTCTTGCCGGCTTCCATCGGACCGCCGGAAACGAAGATCACCGGAATGTTCAGGCGCAACGAAGCCATCAGCATGCCGGGGGTAATCTTGTCGCAGTTGGAGATGCAGACGATGGCATCGGCGCAGTGGGCGTTGACCATGTACTCGACCGAGTCGGCGATGATCTCCCGGCTTGGCAGCGAATACAGCATGCCGTCATGGCCCATGGCGATGCCGTCATCCACCGCGATGGTGTTGAATTCCTTGGCGACGCCGCCCGCTTTCTCGATTTCACGAGCGACCAGCTGGCCCATGTCTTTCAAGTGGACGTGGCCCGGAACGAACTGGGTGAATGAGTTGGCGATGGCGATGATCGGTTTTTTGAAATCGTCGTCCTTCATACCCGTGGCACGCCACAAAGCGCGCGCGCCGGCCATATTGCGGCCGTGGGTGGACGTTTTCGAACGGTAATCAGGCATTGGAGCACTCCGGCTAATCGGCTGAATGAGGAAGGGAGTGAGCTTCTAGTGACGTCGTGTGCAAAAGGCAGTGACCGGATGCAGCGAAGAAACCGAACGATACGGGATCACCGTACGCCCAGCCTGAGCTCATAAACCCGCCGGGGATGACTGGCGATGAATAGCGCTGATTCTACACCTGTGGGGGCGGGAGGGAATGGTGGGAAGTGGTGGCCGTGGATTCACCTTTCTGGCCGCCGAGACGCTCGGTGGGAATCTTATCGCATTCGCGAGCAAGCTCACTCCTACAAAGATGCCTGCTGATTCGCGCGATCAATGGTCCCGGCGGGATTGCAAGGTCCGGTGCGGAACCACTGTAGGAGTGAGCTTGCTCGCGATAAGGATCTTGTAGACACATCCGGAATCTCTGTTTGGCGGTTACCCCTCAGGCACTGTTCTAGCCTTCCTGATAATCACCAACGGGAGCGACTAATGCCGGAATTGCCGCGTGGAAAATGTCTAAGAAACGGGAGGTTTTCGGAGTCGGGACGGATTTACCTCGTCACTTCGGTTACCCATAACCGGGAGCAGATTTTCAACGACTGGAAGCTGGGACGTTTGGTTGTGAACGAGTTCCGCGCGGCTCAGTTCTCGGGGGCGGTGGATTCGTTAGCGTGGGTCATCATGCCCGACCACATCCACTGGTTGCTTGAACTGACGGGAGGTGAATTAACTCGGGTTTTGCAGGGTATGAAGTCGCGAAGCGCTCGCGCAATCAATCAGTCGCGAGGGACGCACAGGCAAGTCTGGCAGAGAGGTTTTCACGATAGAGCATTACGACGGGAAGACGATCTTTTGATGATGGCCAGATACATCGTTGCCAATCCCTTGAGAGCTGGATTGGCGAAACGGATCGGAGATTATCCGCTTTGGGATGCGATTTGGCTTTAACGCAGAATCGCGAGCAAGCTCACTCCTACAGATAGAGCAGGATCGCGAGCAAGCTCACTCCTACAGATAGAGCAGGATCGCGAGCAAGCTCACTCCTACATGTAATGCACGGTACCTGTAGGAGTGAGCTTGCTCGCGATCTGTTGCGTAGCGACAGCAATCCTGCAATGCATTCAGTCAGGCATATCACCGTCGTCTGATTTGCTGCCGGTTCCCGGCAGATCGCGGGACAAGCCACGCTCCTACAGGTTCTGCAGATGGCCTGTAGGAGTGGGCGGCTCGTTACGTCACGCTATCTCAGCTATCAGCTATCAGCTATCAGCTGTTGGGCAACAACCGGCAGGTGATGCTTTTGATGTAGCGCGTTTCGGGGATGGCAGGGTGGACGGGGTGGTCCGGGCCCTGGCCGCCGCGCTCGAGCAGCTGGATATTGCGATCCAGATGGCGGGCACTGGTGAGGAGGATGTTTTGCAGGTCGTCTTCCGGCAGGTGCATCGAGCAGGAAGCGCTGACCAGAATGCCGTCCTTGCTGAGCAGGCGCATGGCTTGCTCGTTCAGGCGGCGGTAGGCGCCTTCGCCGTTTTTCATGTCCTTTTTGCGTTTGATGAACGCAGGCGGGTCGGCGATGATCACGTCGAAACGCTCTTCCGCCGCTTTCAGCTCCTTCAGCGCCTCAAACACGTCGCCTTCGATGCAAGTGACCTTTTCCGCAAAGCCGTTCAGTGCCGCGTTACGCTCCACGCCGTCCAGGGCAAAGGCAGAGGCATCGACGCAGAACACTTCGCTGGCGCCGAACGCACCGGCCTGGATGCCCCAGCCGCCGATGTAACTGAACAGATCCAGCACTCGCTTGCCCTTGGCGTACGGCGCCAGGCGCGCGCGGTTCATGCGGTGGTCGTAGAACCAGCCCGTCTTCTGGCCTTCCATCACCGGCGCTTCGAACTTCACCCCGTTCTCTTCCAGCGCGACCCACTCCGGCACCAGGCCGAACGCGGTTTCAACGTAGCGGTTCAGCCCTTCGGCATCGCGTGCGGCGGAGTCGTTCTTGAGCAGAATGCCGCTCGGCTTGATCACTTGAATCAGCGCAGCGAGCACGTCGTCCTTGAGCTGCTCCATGGCCGCGGACGCCAGCTGCACCACCAGGATGTCGCCGAAGCGATCAACTACCAGACCCGGCAGCAGGTCGGAGTCGCCATAGACCAGGCGATAGAACGGCTTGTCGAACAGACGCTCGCGCAGCGACAGGCAGACGTTCAGGCGATGAACGAGCAGCGACTTGTCGAGGGGCAGTTTGACGTCGCGGGACAGCAAACGCGCGCAGATCAGGTTTTGCGGGCTCATCGCCACGATGCCCAGTGGCTTGCCGCCCGCTGCTTCGAGAATGGCTTGAGCGCCCGGAGCAAAGCCGTTGAGCGGGGTGGCAGCGACGTCGATTTCGTTGCTGTAGACCCACAAATGACCGTTGCGCAAACGGCGATCGGCGTTGGGCTTGAGGCGCAAGCTAGGCAGGGACATGACGTCGCTCCGGAAAAAAGAGCGGGAGTATAGCGCGTGAACCCGCTGGTGGGCGCGCCGTCCTCGATTACCGTCTGGCTGTCCGTCGGATCCGTTGAATCGTCATCCAGTTGTCGACCCATGGCCGCGAGGGGTTAGAATCGTGCCCTGACCCCGAGTGTGAAGTTATGTCCCAAGAGCTTACGTCCGAGCAGATCCAGCAGGCGTTACAAGGCATCAGCGTTCCGCCCCAGCCGCAAATCATGGTGGATTTGCAGATGGAGCAGTACATGCCCGACCCTGACCTGGGTGCGATCGCCCGGTTGATCGCTCAGGATCCGGGGCTCTCTGGCGCGCTGCTGAAGATCGTCAATTCCAGCCATTACGGACTGACCAACAAAATCGCCTCGATTCAGCGAGCGGTGAATCTGCTCGGCAGCCGCTCGGTCATCAACCTGATCAACGCGCAGTCGATCAAGGGCGAGATGAGCGATGAAACCATCGTCGTGCTCAACCGTTTCTGGGATACCGCTCAGGACGTTGCGATGACCAGTCTGACGATCGCCAAGCGCATCGGCTCGCAAACGGTCGATGAGTCCTACGCGCTGGGCCTGTTTCATGACTGCGGCGTGCCTCTGATGATCAAGCGCTTCCCCGATTACATGAGTGTGCTCGAAGAGGCGTATTCCAACACCACCGCCGAGTGTCGGGTGGTCGACACCGAGAACCGGCTGCTGAACACCAACCACGCCGTTGTCGGTTATTTCACCGCCAAGTCCTGGCGTCTGCCTGAACATGTCAGCAATGCGATCGCCAATCACCACAATGCGCTGGCGATTTTCAAGGACGACTCGGGTCGCAACGCGCCGTTGAAAAACATGCTGGCCGTGCTGAAGATGGCCGAGCATGTCTGCGAATCCCACCGCGTCCTGGGCAACGAGCCCGTCGACCACGAGTGGAACAGCATTGGTCCTCTGGTTCTCGATTACGTTGGCTTGTCCGACTACGACTTCGAAAACCTCAAGGAAAGTATTCGCGAGCTGAGCGCGCACTGACCCTGCGCGCCGGCCCCCGCCCTTCATCGAGCTGCCCCATGCCTGAGTTACCTGAAGTCGAAACCACCCGCCGGGGCATTGCGCCGCATCTGGTGGGCCAACGCGTCAGCCGCGTGATCGTGCGTGATCGCCGCCTGCGCTGGCCGATCCCCGAAGACCTCGACGTGCGCCTGTCGGGGCAGAAAATCGTGGCCGTCGAGCGACGCGCCAAATACCTGCTGATCGAGGCGGAGGTCGGCACCTTGATCAGTCACCTTGGCATGTCGGGCAATCTGCGCCTGGTGGACGCCGGTCTGCCGCCGCTCAAGCACGAGCACGTCGACATCGAACTCGAATCCGGCCTGGCCTTGCGCTATACCGACCCGCGTCGTTTCGGCGCGATGCTCTGGAGCCTCGACCCGCTCAACCATGAATTGCTCGCGCGCCTTGGGCCGGAGCCGCTTACCGACCTGTTCGATGGACTGCGCCTGTTCGAGCTGTCCCGCGGCCGGGCGATGGCGGTCAAGCCGTTCATCATGGACAACGCGATCGTCGTGGGCGTCGGTAACATTTATGCGACCGAAGCCCTGTTTGCCGCCGGCATCGATCCGCGCCGCGCCGCCGGGAGCATCTCCAAGGCACGCTATATAAAGCTGGCGACTGAAATCAAACGCATCCTGGCCGCAGCTATCGAGCGGGGTGGTACGACGTTGCGTGATTTCATCGGCGGAGACGGCCAGCCCGGCTATTTTCAGCAGGAACTGTTCGCGTACGGTCGCGGAGAGCAGCCGTGCAAGGTGTGCGGGACCACGTTGCGTGAGGTCAAACTGGGTCAACGGGCCAGCGTTTACTGCCCGAAGTGCCAGAAGTAGTTCCCGACGTCAGCAGCGCGGTTGGCAGGAATCCCTGACCGCCCCGCGATCGCTACGGTTTATCCGATCCCTCCTACAAGGCGTGTGTCGTCAGTGAGGCACGCCGCCCCTTGCGGAAGCCCTCGCCCTGTTTATAGTGAACAGCTCCATACCTGCCTAAGCCTGAAGGACCATGCCATGAGCCCGTTTCGAATGCTTGCTGCCACCCTGGCCGTGTTCTTCGGCTTGCAAATCACGCCTGTACTGGCTCAAGACGCGACTGGCAGCGGTGATCCCGTCTACGAAATCGAAAGCCCTCCCGCCTACGCGATGATCGGCGACCTGCTGATTGCGCGGCCGATTCTCATCGCCGCGACTGTTATTGGCGCCGGGTTGTTTGTGGTTTCATTGCCGTTCACCGCTGCGGGCGGCGGCATTGGCCGCACCGGCAAGGCGCTGGTCGTGGATCCGGGCAAGGCGGCATTCGTCCGCTGCCTGGGTTGCACCGGCGACGGTTACGGCAAGCAGGACTGATCGGCGCAGGCGCGCATCAGTTTCAGCGTGCCATCGGGTTTGAAAGTCGTCGAAACGCCAATGCCACGCGGGTCACTGGCCGCTTCGACCCGGGCACTGTTCTTGTGCCACAACAGCACCTGCTGATTGCCGAAATCCTTCGCCGTCTCCTTCAACGCGTAACCGCGCTCGCGCAGGTCCGCCAGTTCCTTCTCCGTGAATGTGCCCGGCTCGTACTCGACCACATCCGGCGTGTACTGGTGGTGATAGCGCGGCGTTGAGGCCCAGTTGGCAATCGGTTGATCGTCCAGATATTGCAGCATCGACAGCAGCACCATGCTGGGGATGCGGCTGCCGCCCGGGGTGCCGAAAGCGGCGAGCGACTGCGGGCCTTCGATGAAACTCGGGCTCATGCTCGACAGTGGCCGCTTGCCCGGCTCGATAGCATTGGCGTGACCGCCGGCTGAGGCCGAGTTGCCCTGACTTTTGGGGTCGATGGCGAAGTCGTCCATCTCATCGTTGAGGATGATTCCGGTGCCGGGCACGGTAAACGCTGAGCCGAACGGCAGATTCAGCGAGAGTGTCGCCGTCACGGCGTTGCCTTGGTTATCCAGTACGGCGAAATGGCTGGTGTTGTCGCCCTCACGCCAACGCGGCGCGGGGGGCAGGGTGTTATTGGGCGTGGCGCGGTGGGGATCGATGCTGGTGGTCAGCTGCAGCAAGTAGTCAGTGGAAAGCAGTTGAGCCACCGGGTTGGGCACGAAATCCGGATCGCCCAGCAACACGCGATCGCGGTAAGCACGGCGCAGTGTCTCGATCACAAAATGCGCCTGCTGGATTTTTCCTGACTCCCGCCATGGTAGCTGTTGCAGCATGAACAGGCTTTGCGCCAGAGCGATGCCACCTGCCGAGGGCGGCGGTGCGCTGATCAGCTCCCGCTGGTCGGCCATCTGAAAGCGCAGAGGCGTACGCGTAATGACTTCATATTCTTCGAAATCGTGGTAATTCCAGATGCCCCCTGCGCGACGCACGCCGCTGACCATCGCCTGCGCCACCAGACCGCTGTAGAACCCTGGACGGCCATTGTCGGCGATGCGCTCCAGCGTCTGCGCCAGCTCCGGCTGGGTGATGACGTCACCCAGATTCGGCACGTCGTTGTTGCGCAGGAACAGGCGCGCGCTCTCTTTGTTGTTACGTAGCGCGAACAGACGCCAGCTGGCGCGTTCTCGATAAACGCTGTCCACCGTGAAGCCGCGGTAGGCGACCCGGATGGCTGGCGCCAGCGAGATCGAAAGTGGCAATCGCCCATAGCGTTCGGCGAGTTCGACCAACGCGGCGGGAAGCCCGGGAATCGCAGCCGCCAGAGGTCCGTTCAGGGACAGGTCCGGCTGGAGAATCCCATTGCGGTGGAACATCTTGGGTTTGGATTTGAGCGGCGCTTTTTCCCGCGCGTCCAGAAACTGATACTGAACGGGGTCGCCGGATTGGCGCAGCAGGAAAAAGCCGCCGCCGCCGAGGCCCGACCCGTAAGGTTCGACGACGGCGAGGGTCGCACTGATGGCAATGGCGGCATCGAATGCGTTGCCGCCGTCGACCAGGATTTCCCGGCCGGCGGCGGTGGCAATGGGGTGCGGGCTGGCAATGGCGGCCTGATCAGGGTGATCGGGGCTGGCCTTGGCCGAAAAAGCGCACAGCAAAAACACTGCGCCTGACAAAACAGGTATCCGTTCCAGCATAGAGATCATGCGTATCTCGCTCAATTCAACAGGCGTTATAAGCCAGTGTCTTCGGCGAAAGCACGTATGCCGACAGGATAGTCGTTTGGTTATGCCTTGCTGGTGATCAAGTTGTACTTTGTCATGAGCTCGTCCTTGCTCTCCACGTGGTTTTCATCCAGCGGGATGCAATCCACGGGGCAGACTTGCTGGCACTGCGGCTCGTCATAGTGGCCGACGCATTCGGTGCACAGGTTGGGATTGATCACGTAGATCTCTTCACCCTGGGAAATGGCTTCGTTCGGGCACTCGGGTTCGCAGACGTCGCAGTTGATGCAATCGTCGGTGATGATCAGGGACATGGATACTCCTGCCACGGTCGACACCGGGGCATATCAAAACGAATGCGGCGAATTGTGCCGCATTAGCGCTCGGTATGCACCTTACCTCGACGCAAGGCCTCAGGCTTTGAAACGTTCGCTCAGCGCCTGGGCCACGGCGGGGTGTACGAATTTGGTGATATCACCGCCTAACGCTGCGATTTCCCTGACCAGCGTAGATGAAATGAACGAATAGCGTTCGGACGGTGTAAGAAAAAGACTCTCGATGTCCGGGGCCAATTGCTTGTTCATGTTGGCGAGCTGAAATTCGTACTCGAAATCTGACACTGCGCGCAGGCCGCGCAGCAAGATGTTGGCGTTTTGCTCTTGGGCGAAGTGCGCCAGCAAGGTCGAAAATCCTACGACTTCCACGTTATGCAGGTGTTTGGTCGCCTCGCGGGCAAGGGCGACACGTTGCTCCAGCGGAAACAGCGGGTTCTTCTTCGGGCTGGCGGCGACAGCGATGACCACTTGATCGAACAGGCGCGAGGCGCGCTCGACCAGATCGCCATGACCCTTGGTGATTGGGTCGAAGGTGCCGGGGTACAACACTCGGTTCATCGCGTCGTCCTGGTCGGAGTTCGTTGGGGACTGGATGGTAGCGCAGCACGCTGAGCCGGCCAAGCTGCCGAAGCGTGCAGTGGTGCTTTGCGGTGTAGCGCGCGACGTTTTCCCGGCTAAAGCCAGTCCTACAGTTCTGCCGCGTTCAAATAGTGGGACCGGCTTCAGCCGGGAAGAGGCCGGTGTGGGCGCCATCAGATTTGCGGTGTGGCGCGAGATGCATTCCCGGCTAAAGCCAGTCCTACAGGTTGGCCGCGTTCAAATAGTGGGACCGGCTTCAGCCGGGAAGAGGCCGGTGTGGGCGCCATCAGATTTGCGGTGTAGCGCGAGACTCCTTCCCGGCTAAAGCCAGTCCTACAGTGCGGCCGCGTTCAAATAGTGGGACCGGCTTTAGCCGGGAAGAGGCCGGTGTGGGCACCCTCAATTCTGCGGTGTGGCGCTCGATGCATTCCCGGCTAAAGCCGGCCCCACAATGTTCCACAGCCAGTCCCACTGGGGCGCGTTGTGTCAGTCAGAATTCGCACGCGCATCAGCGCACGAACAGTCGCTGAACCAGCTTCTGAAGTGCCTTTCCATAGGGTGGGTAGATCAGCCGTGAGGCGTTGAAACGTTGCTTGATCAATACGCCTTTGGCGTGGCTGAACGTCAGAAAACCCTCTTGCCCGTGGTAATGACCCATGCCCGACGCGCCGATGCCGCCGAAAGGCAAATCGTCCTGGGCAACATGCAACAGGGTGTCATTCAGACAGGCGCCGCCCGAATGTGTCTGCTCCAGCACGCGGTTTTGTTCGTTCCGGTCGTAGCCGAAGTAATACAGCGCAAGTGGTCTGGGTCGCTGATTGATGTAGTCAAATGCTTGCTCGATCTTGTCGTAGGGCACGATTGGCAGCAGCGGTCCGAATATCTCATCCTGCATGATCAGCATATCGTCGCTCACGTCCAGAATCAGACTGAAAGGCATCCTGCGGTCTTGCCCCTCGGCGAACAGCTGTATCACCCGCGCACCCTTGGTTTGAGCGTCGGCGAGATATGAATTCAGGCGCGCGACATGCCGCTGATTGATGATCGCGGTGTAATCCGGGTTGTCGGCCAGCGTGGGGTAAAACCGTGTGATCGCTTCCTTGTAGGATTCGGCGAATTCGTCAATGCGATCTCTAGGCACCAGAACGTAGTCGGGCGCCACGCAGGTTTGTCCGGCGTTGAGTGTTTTGCCGAAAGCGATGCGTTCCGCGGCGTCCTTGAACGGCACGTCGCGGGACACGATGGCGGGGGATTTGCCGCCCAGCTCCAGCGTCACCGGGGTGAGGTTTTCCGCCGCCGCGCGCATGACGTGCCGCCCGACGCTAGTGGCGCCTGTGAACAATAGATGATCGAACGGCAATTTCGAGAACGCCACGCCAACCTCCGCCTCGCCCAGCACAACCCCGACGTGATCTTCCGCAAACACCCGCGTCAGCAGGCTTTTTAGCAGCGCGCCGGTGGCGGGTGTGGACTCACTGAGCTTGAGCATCACGCGGTTACCCGCTGCCAATGCGCCCACAAGCGGCCCGATGGCCAGATACAGCGGGTAATTCCAAGGCACCACCACGCCAATCACCCCCAATGGCTGGTAAACGACTTTGGCGCTGGCGGGCTGGAACGCCATGCCGACGCTTCGGCGCGAAGGCCGCATCCATTTCTTCAGATGACGCTGGGCGTGGCGGATGTTGTGCAGGCACGGCATCAGCTCGGCGAGAAGGGTTTCATCGGCGCTGCGGTGGCTGAAGTCAGCGCTGATCGCGTCGATGATCGCCTGGCGCTCGGTGCTGAGCAGCGTGTGCAAGCGGTCGAGCCATTGCTTGCGCTCTTGCAAAGCCGGCATCGGGTTGGCGGCAAACGCGCGCCGTTGCTCGTCGAATACCTGCTCCAGATGGCTGCGCGGGGAAGGAGCGTCGTCTGCGCATGGCAAAAGATTAGATTCGACGGGCATCGCAGCGGTCCTTGTTAAAGTTATGCAGTGCTTTTAGAGTCATTGCTCTACGAAGTCAACGGCCCTTGCATTCGCTCGCAGGCGCACGCCAGACTGTCCGGGCAAATACGGCACTGCCGCCCCGCACCACCTGACACGGAGTCTCAATGCGCACGGACTATCTGGCGTTTTTCCTTTCCCTGTTTCTCTCCCGCCTCGCCGATCAGGTTCTCCTGTTCCTGGTGCCGCTGATTGTTTTCCAGACCACCAACAGCGCTTCCCTGGCGGGGCTGGCGTTCTTTGTCGAGACGTTGCCGCGCTTCCTTGCATTCCCCATTTGCGGCGCGCTTTGCGACCGATACTCGCCCATCCGGCTGCTGCACATCAGCCAGATCTACCGCGCCTTGATCTGCCTGGTCGCGATGGGGCTGTATGGGTTGTTTGGGGGCATCGGCTGGCTGATCGGGCTGTCGGCGATCTGTGGGGTCCTGACCACTCAGGGGATCATGGCCCGGGAAGTGGTGATGCCGCATATTTTTCCGGATTACCGCTACGGCAAGACGCTCTCCTACTCTCAGATTGCCGACCAGACCGGCTTGGTGCTCGGACCTTTGCTGGCGGCGCTGGCTCTGGAGATCTGCCCGTGGTGGAGCGTCGTCATCGGCGTGGCGCTGGTTTTCGTTGCGGCGGATCTGGCGATGCGCGTCTGGCAACGCAACAGCGATGTCACGCTGGAACGCTTTGATCAGCACGCCTACAGCTGGACGCAGCCGTTAAGAATCGCCTTCGGACACATCTTCCGATTGGCCGAACTGAAGAAAATCATCCTGCTGGCGGTCGGCGTCAACCTGATCGTCGGTGTCACGCTGGCCAGCTCGGCGGCGATGGTGATCGGCTCATTCAGCGAGAGCAAAGATTACTATGCCGGCCTCCAGGCGGTGGGCGCCTTGCTAACCATCGCGATTCTGTTTGTCCTGGCACGGGTCAGTCTGCCGCTGAAACTGCTCGGTGCGATGTCATACATCGCCTTGCTGCTGGGGGCGTTCGTTACCGCTACGAGTGCGTCATCCGAGGTCTATCTTGTCGGCTTTCTGCTGATCGTCGGCTTCGACAAGATGTTCAACGTGTACATGCGCAGCATTCGTCAGCGGGTCATCCCGGCGCGCGACTTCGGCAAGACCGTTGGCGTCATCACGCTGCTGAATAACTTGTCGCAGCCGCTGGCCGGTCTGCTGGTCGGAGTGCTCACGGCGCCGATCGGGTTGCGCGGCGTGATTTTGATCAACACGCTGGCGGCAGCCGTGCTCGGCATTGGTGTCGCAGCTGTGGTTCGGCTCAGGCTGGCGACTGCCATGGAGCGATGAAGTCTGCAACGAGCCCGACGCTTGCGTTAAGATCCGGCACATCCCTGTTACGTTTCGACGTTCGAGTTGAACATGGCGCCGCGCATCAAAACCGTACGCATCAACACCCGTGAACGCATCGTGCACAGCAGCCTGGAGCTGTTCAATCAGCAGGGCGAGCGCAGCGTCAGTACCAATCACATCGCCGCGCACATGGAAATGTCGCCCGGCAATCTGTACTACCACTTCCCTAACAAGCAGGCGATCATCGCCGAGTTGTTCACCGAATACGAAACGCTGGTCGACAGCTTTCTTCACCCGCCCAAGGGCCGGCTGCCGGGGGTTGAAGACAAGCGCCATTATTTGATGGCGATTCTCGATGGCATGTGGCGCTACCGTTTTCTGCACCGCGATCTCGAACACTTGCTTGAAACCGATCCTGAGCTGGCGGTGCGTTACCGACGCTTTTCCCAACACTGCCTGATCAAGGCGATGTCCATTTACAGCGGCTTTGTCGACGCGCAGATTCTAAGCATGGACAAAGTCCAGATTGAATCTCTGACGCTCAATGCGTGGATCATCCTCACGTCATGGGTACGTTTTCTGTGCACCACGCGAGAAACCCCCGCCCACCTGAATGAAGACGCGATTCGTCGCGGGGTTTATCAGGTGCTGATGCTTGAGCTGGCCTATGTCACGCCCCAGGCGCGGGAAGCGGTGAATGCGCTGTGCGCGGAGTTTTATGTGCCATTGGCCAAGGCGCTGGAAGACGCCGGCTGAATCGGCCCGGCTGTCTCAATCGATTGTCATATCGCCATTTTTTACTGCCTGCAGGAGCCTGTCATGTCCATCGCACAATTGATCAGCCCGCAACAATTGTCAGAACGTCTGACACAGCCCGGGCTTGTGATACTGGATTGTCGTTCGTCGCTGGACGATTTGGACTATGGTCAGCGCAGCTACGCAGAGGGCCATATCGAAGGCGCTTCCTACGCTGACTTGCTCAATGATCTCAGTGGGGCCATCACCAAGGGTGTCACCGGCCGCCACCCGCTGCCGGATCCACAGACGCTGATTGAGCGTTTGCGGTTCTGGGGTGTGAACAATCAGAGCGATATCGTGCTGTATGACGATGGGCCCGGTGCTTATGCCGCCCGCGCCTGGTGGTTGCTGGCGTGGCTGGGCAAGCGCGACGGTGTGTCTGTGCTCAATGGCGGGCTCAAGGCCTGGCACGGCGCGGGTCTGCCGCTGAGTCTTGATCCGCCTCACCAACCCGAGGGTTCGTTCGACGGCGTACCGGATGACTCGATGGTGCTGACGGCCGAGCAGCTGCAGGCCCGCATCGGCGATCCCGCGATGACTCTGATCGACGCACGTGCCCCCGCGCGGTTCCGGGGTGAGGTCGAGCCCATCGACCCTATTGCGGGGCACATTCCCGGCGCGCAGTGCGCGGCATTCACCGACAACCTCGGCCCGGATGGCCGCTTTCTCCCGGCAGAGCAGCTGAAGCAGCGGTTTGCCGAGGCTTTGCAAGGCCGTCCTGCCCATGAGCTCGTCGCCTATTGCGGTTCTGGTGTGACGGCCTGTCACAACCTGTTTGCGTTGGCCCTCGCCGGTTATCCGTTGGGGGCGCTGTACGCGGGCTCGTGGAGCGAGTGGATCAATGATCCGCAGCGGGGCGTTGCGACGGGGGACTAATGTCGCAGCCTTCCGCCTCATTGTAGGAGCGCGCTTGCCCGCGATTGCGGTGTGTCAGGTAACAGTGATGTTGTTGACGCGACGCTTTCTCGGGCAAGCGCGCTTCTACAGACCGGGTTGCCTGCTAAATCACATCTGCCCCATCGCCCAGCGCAGGAAGAAGAACACCAGCAATCCGCCGCCGATGGTCGCCAGGAGATTGCGGCTGATGGCCGCGATGCCAATCGACACGATCCCGGCCAGCAAATAGGCGTTGTCCAGCGACAGCTGCCAGTGCGCGCCGTCGGGCAGCAACATGCCAGGCACGACGATCGCCGTCAGCACGGCGGTGGGTACGTAATGCAGGCCTTGGCGCACCACTGGCGGAAAGCGCAGGTTCGGCCAGGCGAACAGGCTGTAGCGCATCAGAAAAGTGATCGCGGCCATGCCCAGAATCAGCCACCAGTACGTCATGGGCGCACCTCGTTCGGGGTCATGTCGTCCAGCCTTGCCGCTTGCCTTTTCTCCAGAAACACCCCCGCCGCGATGCCACTGAAGGCTGCGGCCATGAGCCCCAGCTTGTAAGGCCATGACCATGTCAGCAGGGCAACCGCGCCAGCGACCAGCGCGGCGGCGATCTGCGGTTGGTTGCGCAGCAGGGGCACGACGATGCCGATGAACGTTGCCAGCATCGCAAACTCCAGGCCCCATTTGGCCATGTCGGGAAAAGTCTGACCAAACAGCACACCCACCAGTGAGCTGCTTACCCAGCAGGCATACAGCGAGCTCGCCACGCCCAGCCAGTACCAATGCGCGAGCGGCGTCCGGCCGTGGACCAAGTAGTGGCGTTGGACGATGGCGAAGGTTTCGTCTGTCAGCCAGAACGCCAGCAGCAAACGCCATCGCTGCGGCAGCCGCTGAACCTGTGGCTGCAAGGTGGCGCTGTACAGCACGTGGCGCAAATTGACGATGAACGTCGTCAACAGAATCACCACCGCGCCGGCCCCGGCGCCCATCAGGCTGATGACGATAAACTGCGCCGACCCTGCGTAAACGAACATCGACATGCCGACCGCCTGCCACAGGGTCAGCCCGCCGACGCCTGCGAGGGTGCCGAAGATAATGCCGAACGGGCCAATGCCGACCAGCATCGGCACGCTGTCGCGAAGGCCTCGGACGAAGAATTGATGACGGGACATGGTTTTTCTCCTTATGCCCCGGATGGTAAGCAGGCGGAGCACACGTGTCTTGAACGATCGTGCAGGCGTTAGCAGTTTGCCTGCGCGCCATGGACGTCCGTCAGCCACATCGGAATCCGTTGCTCCAGGTAATACGTCGGCGTTCTGATGGTGCCGCCGACAAAACCCACGTGGCCGCCTTTTTTCTGCAGGTCGAATTCGGTGCTGGACGACAGCTCCGAGGCTGCAGGGAGGCTGTGCTTGAACACGAACGGGTCGTCCAGGGATTGAATCAGCAGAGTTGGCGTGCGGATGGCGCCGAGGAAGTATCGACTGGACGCGCGCCGGTAATAATCATGGGCGTCCACGAATCCATTCAGCGGCGCTGTCACACGCCCGTCGAAATCCCAGAAAGTGCGCATGTCTTTCAGCGAACCCAGCGCCGCCAGTTCCGCAAGGCCATCGCTGAGACCTTCATGCTGAAAGCGTCTCTGCTTGTCCTTGATGTAGCCGATCATCTCGCGCATGAAGTGCCGCTGGTAAACCCTGGAAAACCCCAGCCCGATTCGGTCGGCGCATTCGTCCAGACGAAACGGCACCGACACCGCCACAGCGCCTTGCAGGTGGCTGTCGAGTCCGGTTTCGCCGAGGTGCTTGAGCAAAATATTGCCGCCGAGGGAATACCCGACAGCGTAAAGCGGCGCCAGTGGTCGGGCCTTGCGCAGATGATCGATCACGGCGGCAAGGTCTTCACTGGCGCCTGAGTGATAGCTGCGGGGCAACAGGTTTGGCTCCCCTGAACAGCCTCGCCAGTTGAGGGCGACACTTGCCCAGCCGCGTTTTTCCATGGCGTGCTGCAGCCCGGCGACATAGGGGGAGTTGGACGATCCGGTCAGACCGTGCAACACGAGCACGACCGGCACGTTTGCGTCGTGCGGGCCATGCCAGTCCATGTCGAGGAAATCGCCGTCTTCCAGCCAGATGCGCTCGCGCCGGCGCTCGAGGTGAGTGGTCGGCCGCCAAAGCGGTCCCCACAGCGTCTGCAAGTGCGGGTTACCCAGGCCGAACGCCGGGACGAACCCGGGAAGGTCAGCTTGCGACGGCACTGCGTTCCCATACCGCGTAGTGAACCTGACCGGCTTTCTTTTCACGGTGCAGGCGCCAGTTGGCGGGCATGCCCAGCGTCGACGGCGCGGTTTCGCTTTCGGTGTAGATCCACGCGCTGTCCGCCAGCCAGTTGCGCTCTTCCAGCAATGTGCAGGCAGGCATCAGCAAGTCCTGGTGGAACGGCGGGTCGAGGAACACCACGTCGAATTGTTCGGCCGGCTGGGTTTCCAGATGGCGGAGCGCGTCGCCGGTAGCGGTTCTGCCGACGGTGCAACGTAGCGTACCGAGGTGTTCGCGCAGGCTGGAAATCGCCATCGAGTTGGTGTCCAGCGCCAGACCCATGCTGGCGCCGCGGGAAAGGGCTTCAAGGTACAGCGCGCCACTGCCGGCGAACGGGTCAAGGACGCGCGCGCCCTCGATGTACGGCGCCAGCCAGTTGAACAGGGTTTCACGCACGCGGTCCGGCGTCGGCCGCAGACCGGGGGCGTCAGGGAAACTCAGACGCCGACTGCGCCATTCGCCGCCGATGATCCGCAGTTGGCCGAGGCCTGTGTGGATTTTGTGCCCTTTGTGGATACGCGGCGGCTTGGAAGTCGAGGTCATCAGTGCTCCGGAACGCCGAGCGGTTGCTCGGCGGGTTTGTCAGTAGGGGGTGGCAGCGGCTTCTGCGGGACGGTCGGACCTGCAGTCACGATCACCAGCTTGTCAGCGTCCAGATGTTTGTTCATCACGGTTTTGATCTGCTCGACCGTGACGCTCTGGGACTGCGTCATGAAATCTTCAAGGTAGGTCAGCGGCAGATTATAGAAGCCGACCGCGCCCAGTTGGCCAACGATGGCCGCATTGCTGGCCGTCGCCAGAGGAAAGCTGCCGGCCAGTTCGCGCTTGGCATCGTCGAGTTCTTTCTGGGTCGGGCCGTTGGCAAGGAAGTCACGGGTGATGTCCTTGACCAGCTTGAGGGTGTTTTCGCTCAGTTCGGCCCGGGTCTGCAGGCTGATCATGAACGGACCCTGAGCCTGCATTGGCGTGAAGCCTGAAGACACACCGTAGGTCAGGCCGCGCTTTTCCCGCACTTCGGTCATCAGGCGGCTGCCAAATCCGCCGCCACCGAGGATCGAGTTGCCGAGTGACAGGGCCGCATAGTCAGGGTCGCCGCGGGTGATGCCCAGTTCAGCCAGCATCAGGTGCGTCTGCTTGGACGGAAACTCGATGTGGGTTTCACTCGGCTTGGGTTCGGTCGGTGCGACGGTTTGTGCCAGCGCCGGGCCTTTAGGCAGCGCGGCTGAAACCTGGGACGCAACTGCTTCGGCTTCGGCGCGTGTCAGGTCGCCAACCAGCGCAATCACCGCGTTGCCGGCGGCGTAGGCCTTGGCATGAAAGGCCTTCAGCTGAGCCAAAGTGAGAGGCGCGACGCTTTTGGCCGTGCCCATGCTTGGGTGCGCGTAAGGATGGTCGCCGTACAGCCGCGTGAACAGTTCATCGCCTGCGAGCTTGCCGGGGTTCTGCTTTTGATATTCGAAGCTCGCCAGCAACTGGTTTTTGATCCGCGCCAGCGAGTCCGCCGGGAATGTCGGTTTGCCCACCACTTCGGCAAACAGTTTCAACGCGGGCTCGCGTTTGTCGGCGGCACTCAGACTGCGCAGCGAAGCGATCGCCATGTCGCGGTAGGAGCCGTTAGCGAAATCAGCGCCCAGCCCTTCGAAACCTTCGGCGATGGCGCTGACGTTCTTGCCTTTGACGCCCTCGTTGAGCATCGCATTGGTGACCAGCGCGATGCCTGGGTTGGCGCCGTCCTGACTGCTGCCGGCCGCGAACAGCAGGCGCATGTCGAACATCGGCAGCTCATGGGCTTCGACAAACAGCACACGAGCGCCTTCAGCGGTATTCCACGACTGAATGTTCAGCGAGCGGCGAGCCGGCGCTTTACCGTCCAGTTCTTTCAGGGATTCCAGCGTACTGGCCGCCTTGTCGATGGCTTTCGGGGTTTCGGCGGCAGTCTCTGCCATCGCCGATCCAGCACCCAGCAGGCCAAACGTCACGGCGAGTGCGAATGAGCAGGCACGCGTTCGCGCAAAGCGGGATTCGATGCGCTGGCTCATTGGGCTTTCTCCTCAGGCAAAACATGCGCAACGGCAAGGCGCTCGCGGGTGAAGTAGGTGCGTGCAGCTTTCTGAATGTCTTCCGGCGTCACGCTTTGCAGCGCTGCCAGTTCCTGATCGATGAGTTTCCAGGAAAGGCCCACCGTTTCGAGTTCGCCAATGGTACTGGCCTGACTGGTAATGGAATCGCGCTCATAGACCAATCCGGCGATCACCTGGGCCCGGACCCGTTCCAGCTCTTCCTTGGCAGGCGGTTTGGTTTTCAGTTCGTCCAGCAAGCGCCAGATGCCGGCTTCAGCGTCAGCGAGGGTTTTCTTCTTCTGCTGATTGGGCGTGGCGCTAATGGTGAACAGGCTGTCGCCGCGGGTGTAGGCGTCGTAGTCGGATGAAGCGCCGGTTACCAGCTCTTCGCCGCGCTCCAGGCGCGTCGGAATGCGCGCGCTGTAGCCGCCGTCAAGCAAGGCCGAAATCAGGCGCAGTGCGTTGACCGACTGTGGATCGGTGGCGGTGGCCAGACTCGGCACGTTGAAGCCGTACATCAGGCTCGGCATCTGTGTGGCGACATGCACAGTGATCTGGCGCAGACCAGGTTCGGCCAGCTCCAGCGGCTTTTTCGAGGGCGGTACGTCGCGGCGTGGCACCGGGCCGAAGAAGCGCTCAGCCAGGGCTTTCACTTCATCGGGCTTCACGTCACCCACCACCACCAGCGTGGCGTTGTTGGGCACGTACCAGGATTCATACCAGTGGCGCAGTTCCTCGACCTTCATGCGTTCAAGGTCCGCCATCCAGCCAATGGTCGGCGTGTGGTAGCCGCTGGCGGGGTAGGCGATGGCCTTGAAGCGCTCATAGGCCTTGGCGTTCGGCTTGTCGTCGGTGCGCAGCCGGCGCTCTTCCTTGATGACTTCTATTTCCCGCGCGAACTCTTCTGGAGGCAAGCGCAGGGTGGCCATGCGGTCGGCTTCCAGCTCGAAGGCAACGGCCAGTCGATCACGGGCCAGCACTTGGTAGTAAGCGGTGTAGTCGTCACTGGTGAACGCATTCTCTTCCGCGCCCAGGTCGCGCAGGATCAGCGACGCTTCGCCGGGACCCGCTTTCGAGCTGCCCTTGAACATCATGTGTTCCAGCGCATGGGACAGGCCCGTCTGGCCAGGCGTCTCGTAGCTGGAACCCACCTTGTACCAGACCTGCGAAACCACCACCGGTGCACGGTGATCTTCACGCACGACGACCTTCAGGCCGTTGTCCAGCGTGAATTCGGTGGTGGGTTGTGGGTCGGCAGCCGATGCGGCGAAGGGCAAACAGATTGTGCTGAGCAGCAGGCCTGCGGCACAGCGGGCTAGAGCATTCATTCGTGATTTGAACCTTGGAGACGGCCTGCTTAGCGTCAGCGGGCGCGGGGGTGTTAGGATAGCGGCGAGTTTGCCTGACGACCATGACTAAGATGTCAGCGTCGTAAGCCTGCTTCGTAAGAAATGGCCGAGCAGTGCCCTCAATTGGACTGCGCTGCCCCTGTGGCAGGGCGAACGCTGAACAAGCGGACCTAAAAGCAGTCTGTTTCCCATACAGAATTTTTCAGAGGCGCCGCTCTGGCGCGTCGTTACCGTGAGATAGCCGTCCTCCATGTTTGGTTCCAACGACGACAAGAAGACCCCAGCCCCGGCTGGCGAGAAAAAAGGCCTGTTCGGATGGCTGCGCAAAAAGCCGCAGGAAGTCACTCCCGAGCCGCCGCAGAATGCCCCCGCACCAGCGCCAGAGTCCGTGCCCGATCAGGCACCGGCTGTTGCTGAGCAGCACAACGCCCCGGTCATCCCGGCCCAGCGTCAGCCGCAACCCGCGCCGCAGCCGTTGCCACAGACCGCCACGACCGAAGCACTTTCGGCCCCTGTCGAAGATCCCTGGCTTCACCTGCCTGTCGCTGAAGAACCGGTCGCTTTCACCGATGAGCGTGAGCCGCACGTTACACCGTCCATCCCGGTTCACACCGAGTCCAACGTGGAGTCCGCAGCCACTCCATTGGCTGAAGTGCCCGCTCCACCGGCGGTCATCGACACGACCTCGTTCGAAGTGGCTCCGTCCATCGAGCCGACCCCCGTCGCGCTGCCTGATCCGGTGTCCGGCAATGATCTCCCTTCGCTGACGCCGCCGTTGACGACAGCGCCGGTGGTTCCAGCCGCACCTGCCGTGCCCGTTCTTGAAACCAGCGTGCCGCCTGTCCCGTTCGAAGGATCCGCCGCACCCAAGCAGCCTGGTTTTTTCGCGCGCCTGAAGCAGGGCCTGTCGAAAACCAGCGCCAGCCTGGGCGAAGGGATGGCCAGCCTGTTTCTCGGCAAGAAAGCCATCGACGACGACATGCTCGACGAGCTGGAAACCCGGCTGTTGACCGCCGACGTCGGTGTGGAAGCAACGTCGGCGATCGTGCGCAACTTGACGCAGAAAGTGGCGCGCAAGCAGCTCACCGACAGCGATGCGCTGTACAAGTCGCTGCAGAACGAGCTGACCGAAATGCTCAAGCCAGTGGAAGCTCCGCTGGTGATCACTGCACAGCACAAGCCATTCGTGATCCTGGTCGTGGGCGTTAACGGCGCGGGTAAAACCACCACCATCGGCAAGCTCGCCAAGAAGCTTCAGCTCGAAGGCAAGAAGGTCATGCTGGCGGCAGGCGACACCTTCCGTGCTGCAGCCGTTGAGCAACTGCAGGTCTGGGGCGAGCGCAACAAGATCCCGGTCATCGCGCAGCACACGGGCGCTGACTCGGCTTCGGTGATTTTTGATGCCGTTCAGGCCGCCAAGGCGCGCGGTATCGACGTGCTGATCGCGGACACGGCGGGCCGTCTGCACACCAAAGACAACCTGATGGAAGAGCTGAAGAAGGTTCGCCGCGTGATCGGCAAGCTCGACGCCGACGCGCCCCATGAAGTCTTGTTGGTGCTGGACGCTGGCACAGGTCAGAACGCTATCAATCAGGCCAAGCAGTTTAATCAGACTGTACAGCTGACCGGCCTCGCGCTGACCAAGCTCGACGGGACGGCCAAGGGCGGCGTGATCTTCGCCCTGGCCAAGCAGTTCGGCCTGCCGATTCGCTACATTGGTGTCGGTGAAGGCATCGACGATCTGCGCACCTTCGAAGCTGAACCGTTTGTCCAAGCCCTATTCGCCGAGCGGGAGCGCCCATGATTCGTTTCGAACAGGTCGGTAAACGCTATCCGAACGGACACGTCGGCTTGCATGAGCTGAGCTTTCGAGTACGTCGTGGTGAATTTTTGTTTGTGACCGGTCATTCCGGCGCAGGCAAGAGCACTTTGCTACGCCTGCTGCTGGCGATGGAACGTCCGACCACCGGCAAGCTTTTGCTGGCGGGGCAGGATCTCGGCCAGATCAGCACCGCGCAGATTCCGTTTCTGCGTCGTCAGATCGGCGTCGTGTTCCAGAATCACCAGTTGCTGTTTGATCGCACGGTGTTCAACAACGTCGCGCTGCCGCTGCAGATCCTCGGCTTGTCCAAGACCGAAGTGGTCAAGCGCGTCGACTCGGCCCTTGAACGAGTGGCGTTGTCTGATAAAGCCGAGCTGTACCCGGGCGACTTGTCCACCGGTCAGCAACAGCGCGTCGGCATCGCCCGCGCCATCGTTCATCGCCCGGCCCTGCTGCTGGCGGACGAACCCACCGGTAACCTTGACCCGCGACTGGCGGCCGAGATCATGGGTGTGTTCGAAGACATCAACCGACTGGGCACAAGCGTGCTGATTGCAAGCCACGACTTGGCACTGATCGCCCGGATGCGCCACCGCATGCTGACGCTGCAGCGTGGTCGATTGATCGGCGACGGGGAGGCTGGCGTATGAGTGCCACCCGTAGTCCCAAGGTGTCCGAGCGCGTGGCGCCCAAAGTGTCCGACCCGGCTCCGCAAAAGAAAAAGAAGCGCGATGACGATGACGGCCCGAGTTTCGGCGAGTTGTTCAACGCCTGGATCGAAGCCCACCGTTCAAGTCTGCTGGACAGCCTGCGCCGTCTGGGCAAGCAGCCCATTGGCAGCTTTTTTACCTGCCTGGTGATGGCGATTGCCCTCAGTTTGCCGATGGGCTTGTCGTTGTTGCTAAGTAACGTCGAGCGTCTGGGCGGTTCGTGGCAGCGCGCTGCCCAGATATCTCTTTATCTGCAGCTGGATGCGTCCCCGAGTGAGGGCGAAGGCCTTGTCCGTCAGATCAAGGAAATGGGCGGCGTCGCCGAGGCCGAGTACATCAGCCGCGATGAGGCGCTGAACGAATTCCAGAAGCAGTCCGGTCTGGGCGAGGCGCTGAAGGAACTGCCTGAAAACCCGCTGCCCGGCGTTGTGCTGGTGACGCCGCTGGAAGTTGACAAAGCGGCGCTGGAGGCATTACGTACGCGTCTGGCTGAGTTGCCTAAAGTGCAGCAGGCCCAACTAGACCTGGTCTGGGTCGAGCGTCTGGCCGCTATCCTCAAGCTGGGCGACCGATTTGTCTTCGGCCTGACCGTATTGCTGGTCGCGGCGTTGCTTTTGGTCATCGGCAACACCATTCGTCTGCACATCGAGAACCGTCGTACGGAAATCGAGGTCATCAAGTTGGTAGGCGGTACGGACAGCTACGTGCGCCGGCCCTTCCTTTATATGGGGGCGTTGTACGGGCTGGGTGCGGGAGTTCTTTCCTGGGGTGTTCTGGCTTTCGGGCTAGACTGGTTGAACGAAGCGGTGGTACGGCTGGCCGGGCTTTACGGCAGCAATTTCGCCCTCGCTGGCGTGCCGGTCTCAGACGGCTTGTCGCTCTTGCTTGGAGCGGTGCTGTTGGGGTATATCGGTGCGTGGATTGCGGTAGCGCGCCATTTAAGAGAGTTGGCACCTCGTTAGTCTTGATTAACAACGTCGTTAGTAAATTTTGTTTCACCTATTGACTTTTCAGCTCAGGGAACTTGTCTAGCGGTTCCCGGTCAATTTCGCAGTGCTGAACTGCACGAGTTATGTGTCGGAGGTTTTTTCGTATGACCACTTCTTTGCAACCTGCTTATGCCTTGGTTCCGGGTGCAAACCTGGAAGCCTATGTGCATACGGTAAACAGCATTCCACTGCTGACGCCCGAGCAGGAGCGTGAACTGGCCGAGAGTCTCTATTACGAGCAGGATCTAGGGGCGGCTCGGCAGATGGTGCTCGCCCACCTGCGATTTGTCGTGCATATCGCACGCAGTTATTCCGGTTACGGACTGGCTCAGGCTGACCTGATTCAGGAAGGTAACGTTGGCCTGATGAAAGCCGTCAAGCGCTTCAACCCAGAGATGGGCGTGCGCCTGGTGTCCTTTGCAGTGCACTGGATCAAGGCCGAGATTCACGAGTTCATCCTGCGCAACTGGCGCATCGTGAAGGTCGCGACCACCAAGGCTCAGCGCAAGTTGTTCTTCAACCTGCGCAGTCAGAAGAAGCGTCTGGCCTGGCTGAACAACGAAGAAGTGCATCGCGTAGCAGAAAGCCTGGGCGTCGAGCCCCGCGAAGTGCGTGAGATGGAAAGCCGTCTGACCGGCCATGACATGGCGTTCGACCCGGCTGCAGAAGCCGACGACGACAGCGCTTTCCAGTCGCCGGCCAACTACCTGGAAGACCATCGTTACGATCCGGCGCGTCAGCTGGAAGATTCCGACTGGACTGACAGCTCCACGGCCAACCTGCACGAAGCGCTGAACGTGCTCGACGACCGTAGCCGCGACATCCTGTATCAACGCTGGCTGGCGGAAGAAAAAGCGACGCTGCACGACCTGGCCGAGAAGTACAACGTCTCTGCCGAGCGTATTCGTCAGCTCGAAAAGAGCGCGATGAATAAGCTGAAGCTGTCGATCGCTGCCTGATCGCTACGCCGTAATGCAAAACGCCCCGATATGATCGGGGCGTTTTTGTTTGCAGGGTCCGACGCTAAATCTGGTTGCCCCCAACGAAATCCGTAGGAGCCGGCTTGCTGGCGAACCTCATATGGCATTCGCTAGCCAAGTGTCTGAACGCGCGCATTCGCCAGCAAGCCGGCTGCGGATTTGCGTGGATTGATCCATAGGCGTCGTGTCAGGCGTGAAGGCCGGCGCCCCCGAGAACGCCTTCGCGGGCAAGCGCGCTCCTACGCCCTGCGGGCAGAGGCAGACCGCGTTCCATGCCATGTTATCTCGGGACTTTAGACCTGCGAGATGGTTACCACGGGGATTACCGGCGTGGATGCAGATTGATGGACGACGCAAATCAACTGTAGGAGCGCGCTTGCCCGCGAATGCGGTGTGTCAGTCACCTCTTTACCCACTGACAGGGCGCGTTCGCCAGCAAGCCGGCCCCTGCAGGGATCGTGGCTTACCACTTTCGACTGTGATTCAGCCCCATCAAATACTCATCCCCACCCAGCTGCCTCATCTGCTGGCGGATCCAGCCGGCGCGACGTGAGACGTAGCTGCTGGGATGGCTGGCGCTCCATTCCCGCGGGTTGGGCAGGACGGCGGCCAGGTAGCTGGCCTGTTGCGTGGAAAGCTGACTCGCATTCACGTGAAAGTGGTGCTGCGCAGCGGCCTGGGCGCCAAAGACGCCGCCGTCCCATTCCACGCTGTTCAGGTACACCTCGAGAATGCGCTGCTTGGACCAGAACACCTCGATCAGCCCGGTGAACCAGGCTTCCAGGGCCTTGCGGAAGTAGCTGCGGCCCGACCACAGAAAGAGATTTTTGGATACCTGCTGGCTCAGCGTACTGGCCCCGCGCAGCGAACCACCGCGTTCGTTATGAACCAGTGCCGCCTGAATGGCGTCGATATCGAAACCCCAGTGCTCGGCGAACTTCTGGTCCTCGCCAGCGATGACGGCGATTTTCAGATCATCGGAAATGTTGTCCCACGACTCCCAGTCGCGCTGCAGATCAATGGGCTGACCGTCGAACCAGGATTCGATCTTGCGTTCGACCATCAACGCGGTAAACGGAGGAGGGACCCAACGGAAAATCAGTACCAGCACGACACTTGCCGCTGCGAACCAGAGCAGGCCTTTGGCGACACGACGGAGGAGTAATTGCAGCATAGAGATGGCTTGGCCGAACCGGTTGAGCGGGCCATTATACAGACCACGCGTCATCGAACCTGCCTGGAGTTGTACATGTTACGAACCTTTCTGATGTTGGCCTCCTTCTTCGGATTCACTGGCGTCGCCCTTGGTGCGTTCGCTGCCCACGGCCTGAGAAACCGTCTGACGCCCGAGTACCTGGCGGTCTTTCATACCGGAGTGCTCTACCAACTGATTCATGCGCTGGCGATTTTCGGCGTGGCGCTGTTGGCGATGCAGATCCAGGGCCGGCTCGTCACCTACGCAGGGATCTCTTTCACACTGGGCATCATCCTGTTTTCCGGCAGTCTCTACCTGATGACGCTGACCGGCGCGACCAAGCTGGGCATCATCACCCCCTTCGGTGGCCTGTTTTTCCTGATCGGCTGGGCGATTCTTGGCTGGACGGCATGGCGCCTGGGCCTCGACACGCTCTGATCCCCACTGCGTGCGCTTATGTCGAGCGCGCAGCAACCCTCGGCCACGCCTGAGACGAATGGCGTGGCTTTGCCTTGGTCATACCGACCGATCGGGCTAGAATGCTCGCCCCCTAAAATGATGGCTGCCCCTCGCATGCGCATTCAGTTGAACGGTGAATCCTTTGAGCTGCCCGACGGCGAGACCGTTTCGGCATTGCTGACACGTCTGGATCTGACCGGGCGCCGAGTCGCCGTCGAGCTCAATCTGGACATCGTCCCGCGCAGCCAGCATGCCGCTACGACGCTGACCGAGGGCGATCAGGTCGAAGTGGTGCACGCCATCGGTGGCGGCTAGCCTTCGACGTGCCGCCGGCCTGATCCGCAAGCACTGCAAGAACCTCAACCGTAAAGAGGATTTCAGATGAGCAACGTTCGCAGCGACAAGCCGTTTACCGTGGCCGGTCGTACTTTTCAGTCGCGCCTGCTGGTCGGCACTGGCAAGTACACGGACATGGAACAGACCCGACTGGCCATCGAAGCCTCGGGCGCCGAGATCGTTACCGTTGCCGTGCGCCGGACCAACCTGGGGCAGAACCCGGGCGAACCGAACCTGCTCGACGTGCTGCCGCCGGACCGCTACACCATCCTGCCGAACACCGCCGGGTGCTACGACGCCATCGAGGCCGTGCGCACCTGCCGTCTGGCCCGTGAGCTGCTCGATGGTCACAATCTGGTCAAGCTGGAAGTCCTCGCTGACCAGAAGACCCTGTTCCCTAATGTCATCGAAACCCTCAAAGCGGCGGAAACGCTGGTTCGGGACGGCTTCGACGTCATGGTCTACACCAGCGATGACCCGATCATTGCCCGCCAGCTCGCCGAAATCGGTTGCTGCGCGGTGATGCCCCTCGCGGGCCTGATCGGTACTGGCCTGGGGATCTGCAACCCGTACAACCTGCAGATCATCCTCGAAGAATCGAAAGTTCCGGTCCTGGTGGATGCTGGTGTCGGCACTGCGTCCGACGCCACCATCGCCATGGAACTGGGTTGCGAAGCGGTGCTGATGAACTCAGCGATTGCTCACGCCCAGCATCCGGTGTTGATGGCCGAAGCCATGAAACACGCCATTCTGGCTGGCCGCATGGCTTACCTGGCCGGTCGTATGCCCAAGAAACTCTATGCCAGCGCATCTTCGCCGCTGGATGGTCTGATCAAGTAAGAGCCCGTTGATGATTGATTCGCAAACGCCCGACCCACTTCCGGACGACGAAGTGATGAATGACGAAAATGCCAAAGCGCCAGGCGATGACAGTAATCACCGCCGCATCAAAAGCTTCGTGATGCGCGCCGGCCGCATGACCGAAGGTCAGCAACGCGGCCTGGATCAAGGCAAGGAGCTATTCGTGCTGCCGCTGGCAGACGCTCCCGTTGATTTCGATCAGGTCTTTGGCCGCTCCGCCCCGCGCACCCTCGAAATCGGTTTCGGCATGGGGCACTCGCTGCTGGAGATGGCTGCCGCCGCGCCAGAGCAGGACTTCATCGGTGTGGAAGTACATCGTCCGGGCGTTGGCGCTTTGCTCAACGGCGTGCTGACCCAGGGTCTCACCAACCTGCGGGTTTACGATTGCGATGCGATCGAAGTGCTTAACCGCTGTGTGGCTGACAACAGCCTGGATCGGCTGATGCTGTTTTTCCCCGATCCGTGGCACAAGTCGCGCCATCACAAGCGCCGTATCGTCCAGGCCGAATTTGCCGAGCTGGTGCGCACCAAGTTGAAGCCGGGCGGCGTGCTGCACATGGCGACCGACTGGGAACCGTATGCCGAATATATGCTGGAAGTGATGAATGTGGCCCCGGGTTACCGCAACCTGGCCGAAGACGGTAAATGCGTTCCGCGCCCTGCGGAACGTCCGATCACCAAGTTCGAACGCCGTGGCGAACGCCTCGGTCACGGGGTCTGGGATCTGAAGTTCGAGAAGCTGGCCTGATCACTTTTTGACCAGGAGCGGCCCGACAGTGGCCGCTTTTGAGTTTTTACCGCACATTTCAGCCCGCCAATTGCCTTGTATGACGAACCCTTCGATTTCTTCCTAAGAAGGCTACAAGGTCTTCGGAATCGTCCGACATCCATTTTCAGTTCTGATCTTCATAGTCCCCGCCGTTGCATATATCAATATTGATGACGAGGAATGAAGATGAACAAGTTTTGGCAAATGGCTGCGATCGCCACGCTGATTGCGACCACCAGCGGCTGTGTCAGCTACAACGTCAGCCAGCCAAGCGCTTCGCTGTCCGGCGACGTGAAGACTGATCTGAAGGCTGACGTCAAAGTCGGTGAAGCCATCAGCGGCGAGTCTTCCACCAATGTGCTGTTCGGCTGGTTGAACATCGGTGGTGATACTCAGTTTGCGGACGGCGTGACCTACGGTGGCGCGAGCGGTGGTGGCGGCATCGGCCTGCCTCTGCCGGATCCGATCTCCTCCACCAAGGCAGCCGCTGCGTTCAAGGCCGTCAAGTCGTCCGGTTCCGACCTGATCGTCGCGCCGCGTTACGAAGTCACCGTCAACGATTACTTCATCTTCAAGCAAGTGAACGTAAAAGTGACCGGTAACAAAGGCAGCATCCAGAGCATTCGCTAATGGGCTGATCACACTCGGCAACAGCTGAGAGTGATGTCTTGAGAGCGCCCTTCCCGCCATGGTGGGCAAGGGCGCTTTTGCATTTCCGGTCGGTTACTTCCGATCCGCCACGACCCCGATCAACACCAGCACCACCACCAACACCGGCGCCAGGCTGTAGTTGTTGAACTGGCTCAGGCCGCGCACGACCCATGGCGTGGCATAAATCAGCGCAGCGCCGCTGCCGACGGTGCAGAGCAGCGCCATGATCGGAATGCGCAGGGCGCCGGCAAAGCTGCCGAGGCGGCCTTCGATCCAGCCCTTGATGTCGGTCCCGAAAAGAATCAGCAGACAGCCCACCAATGCCAGGGCGATTTCCGACAAATTGCTGCGACTCCAGCGCGAGACGGTGGCCAGCAAGTCGAGTACGAATTCCATTCAGTGTCCTTAGTGTTGAACCTTACAGAAGAAAGTGCTGCAGCAGGTCGTTGAGGAATAACTGGCCGCGAGGGGTCGCCACCAGCCGTAACGGATCGGTCTCCAGCAAGCCGCGTTGTTCCGCCTCAAGACGGGCGCTGGCGAGCGAATCGACGCTTAGACCGGTGCGGCGCTGAAATAATGCAGCGTCCACGCCTTTTGTCAGGCGCAGGGCGTTCATCAGGAATTCAAAGGGCATCTCGTCCAGCGGCAGCAGCTTTTCGCCAGCCTGGTAGGCCTTGGCCGGATTGAGGTAATCCTTGGGCAGCCGGGTCTTCCAGGTGCGGATGATGCGCCCGTCCGGGTGGCTGAGTTTGCCATGGGCACCCGCACCGATCCCGATGAAATCCCCGAAGCTCCAGTAATTCAGGTTATGCCGCGCTTCGCGTCCCTTCTGGGCATAGGCCGATACTTCATATTGACCGTAGCCGTTGTCCCGAAGCAGCGTCTGACCAGCCTCTTGAATGTCCCAGAGAATGTCGTCTTCCGGCAGCGTTGGCGGCTGATTCCAGAACACGGTGTTCGGCTCAAGGGTCAACTGATACCAGGACAGGTGAGTCGGTGCGAGGGCGATCGCCTGACGCAGATCGCCGAGGGCGTCTTCCTGGGACTGGTCCGGAAGGCCGTGCATGAGGTCCAGATTGAAATTATCAAAACCCGCCCGACGCGCCATGTCGGCAGCGCGCACGGCCTCATCGCCGTTATGGATACGCCCCAACGCCTTGAGCTTGGCTTCCTGAAAACTCTGGATGCCGATGGACAGCCGATTAATGCCCAAGCCCCGATAGGCGCTGAATTTCACCTGCTCGAAGGTGCCGGGATTAGCTTCCAGCGTGATCTCGATGTCGGGTGCGAAGCGAATGCGCTGCTCAACGCCCCGCAGCAGACGGCCCAGCGCGTCGGCGCTGAACAGACTGGGCGTGCCGCCACCGAAAAAGATCGTGCTCAGCTCGCGGCCGTAGACGTGGGGCAGGTCCTGATCCAGATCGGCCAGCAGCGCGTCGACGTATTCCTGCTCCGGCAACACCGGGCTTGCCGTGTGTGAGTTGAAATCGCAGTACGGGCATTTGCGCACGCACCACGGGATATGGATGTACAGCGACAGCGGCGGCAGCTCGGCAAGGGACGGCCGTGGCTGCTCAGAGGAGAAACCGGCCGCGCCGAGAATCAGCGGCCGGGTGGTGGAATCCTGAGTCATTGCTGATCAGGGCTCAGCCCCAGACGCTGACGCAGAATGGCCATGGCGCGGGCGCGGTGGCTGATCTGGTTTTTGTCAGCCGGGGTGAGTTCGGCACTGGAGCAGTTGCGCTCCGGCACCCAAAACAACGGGTCATAACCGAAGCCATGGTCGCCACTGGCGGCGGTGAGCATGCGGCCGTGCCACAGACCTTCACAGAGGATCGGCAGCGGGTCGTCGGCGTGGCGCACCAGGGCCAGAACGCAGACGAACTGGGCGCCACGTTGTTCGGCGGGGACGTCCTTGAGGGCGTCCAGCAATTTGGCGTTGTTCGCCGCATCGCCCTTGCCGTCGGCGTAACGGGCGGAGTAGATGCCCGGCGCACCGCCCAGGTAATCCACCGCCAGTCCCGAATCATCGGCCAGTGCCGGCAGACCGGAAATCCGCGCAGCGTTGCGCGCCTTGAGGATGGCGTTCTCGACGAACGACAGCCCGGTTTCTTCGGGTTCCACGGTGCTGAACTCGCCGATCGAGCGCAGCTGTACGCTGGCGCCGAGCATGGCCTGAAGTTCTTTGAGTTTGCCGGCGTTATGGCTGGCCAGTACGAGCTGGGTGAGGTTCATGATGAGTCCGTGAAAATCGGCTACGTGAAATCGGCTGCATAAAATCTGCTGATTGAAGATGAGCCTGGGTGCGTCGCTGTTGCCCGCTTTTACTTCAGTGCTGGCGCTGGCCGACAGGGCTTTTAACGCCCTTTAGCGCAGGTCACACGGCAATCTGGTGGTCCTGCAAGCCTGGGCTGCTGACGCGATAGATGCCGATTTCACCCAACAGGTTAGGCCAAAGCTTGCTGGCCCAGCCGTGGCGATGCTGTTGATCGACCGCGAGCCGATCAATGACCTTCGCCGACCGACCGCGACACAGCTCTTCGAAGTCGCCAAAGGTGCAGAAGTGAATGTTCGGCGTGTTGTACCAGGTGTACGGCAGGAACTCGGAAACCGGCATCCGCCCCTTGCTCGCCAGATACCAGCGGCAACGCCAGTGCCCGAAGTTGGGAAAGGTGATGATGCACTGGCGGCCAACGCGCAGCATTTCGTCAAGGATGCGGTCCGGGTAGTGAACGGCCTGAAGCGCCTGGGTCATGACGACGACATCGAAACTGTTGCTGGCGAAGTTGCCCAGCCCCTTGTCCAGATCCTGTTCAATGACATTGACGCCCCGCGCCACGCAGCGGGCGATGTTATCGGCGTCGTTTTCCAGGCCATAGCCCGTGACTTGCTTGTGCTCCTGCAGCCAGGCCAGCAATTCGCCGTCGCCGCAACCGAGGTCGAGCACACGGCTGCCTGCCGGTATCCAGTCTTGGATGATTTCCAGGTCGGCTCTCATGGTGTCCTCAGAGTGCAATTCGGTTCATATAGCTGGAGAAGGCCTGCAAGTAGCGCGGGATCGGGATCAGGAAGGCGTCGTGGCCCTGAGGCGCATCAATCTCCAGATAGCAGACGTCTTTTTTCGCCGCCATCAGCGCATCGACCAGTTCCCGCGAGCGGGCCGGGGAGAAGCGCCAGTCGGTGGTGAACGACATCACGCAGAACCTGGCGCTGGCATTGGCGAAGGTGGCGGCGAGGTTGTCGTTGAAGTTGGCGGCCGGATCGAAGTAGTCCAGCGCTTTGGTCATCAGCAGGTAGGTGTTGGCGTCGAAACGACCGGAAAACTCCTCGCCCTGATACCGCAGGTAGCTTTCGACCTGGAATTCCACGCTGTGGAAGTCGTAGTTGAGGTTTTCGTTTTTCAGGCCCCGGCCGAATTTCTCGCCCATCGAGTCGTCGGACAGGTACGTGATGTGCCCGACCATACGGGCCAGCATCAGGCCGCGCTTGGGAATCACGCCGTGTTCCTGAAACGAGCCGCCGTGGAATTCCGGGTCGGTCAGGATCGCCTGCCGCGCGACTTCGTTGAACGCGATGTTCTGCGCCGACAGCTTGGGCGCCGAAGCAATCGCCAGGCAATGGCGCACGCGTTCGGGGTAGGTGATCGTCCATTGCAGCGCCTGCATGCCGCCCAGGCTGCCGCCGACGATGGCCGCCCACTGATCGACGCCCAGTCGGTCGGCAAGACGCGCCTGGCTGTGCACCCAGTCTTCGACCGTCAATACCGGGAAGTCGGCGCCAAAGGGTCTGCCGGTTTCGGGATTGAGGCTGCTGGGGCCGGTGGAGCCGTTGCAGCCACCGAGGTTGTTCAGGCTGACGACGAAGAATTTATCGGTATCGATGGGCTTGCCGGGTCCGATGCAGCTGTCCCACCAACCCGGCTTGCGATCTTCGGCGCTGTGATAACCCGCTGCGTGATGATGACCCGACAGCGCGTGGCAAATCAGCACCGCGTTGGTCTTGGCGGCGTTGAGCTGACCGTAGGTTTCGTAGATGAGGTCGTAGGCAGGCAGGGAACGTCCGCAGGCCAAGGCCAGCGGCTCATTGAAATGCGCCGTTTGCGGCGTAACTAGACCGACAGAATCTTTGGGAAAGACCGTGGACATCGACCTGCTCTCGCTGAAATGAGGCGTAAGTCTAAAGATCGCGCGGGGGTGCGGCAACAAAGTCCCGCGACAACCGGCAATCTGGCTTCGGCCCAAGGCCCTGCAGGAACGCGCTTGCCCGCGATTGCGGTAGACCGGACACGACCATGTTGGATGTTCCGACGCCTTCGCGGGCAAGCGCGCTCCTACATCTGGTCCGCGCCAGGCTATTAACCTGGCGGTACCGTCAACAAGGGTTAGGCGCAGCGTTTAAATCAACCGCCACAGCTCTTGCGGCATGCCGGCGTATGCAGCCAGTTCAGGCATGACATAGGACTGCAGCACCTGGATCGCCAGGAAGGCGAAGATCGGCGAGATGTCCAGACCGCCCAAGTTGGGGATGATGCGGCGGAATGGTGCCAGGATAGGCTCGCTGATCTGGTAGGCCAGCTCGGCGGCCGGATTGTGGCTGCCCGGAGCGATCCACGACACGATGACCATGATGATCATCGCAACCCAGAAGATTTTCAGCAGCAGCGAGGTCACGCCGATGATCGACCACATCAACAGGTGTGGGACATCGCCGATGGTGCCGTAGGTCATCATCAGTACGAAGGCCATCAGCAGCGCCTGAATGACGATCGCCAGCAGCAGTGAGGACGTGTCGAGCCCGAAGACGCTCGGCACGATGCGCCGGATAGGCTTCAGCAACGGCTGAGTGGCACGAACGGCGAACTGGCAAAGCGGGTTATAGAAGTTGGCTTTGACCAACTGCAGCACGAAGCGCAGCAGAACGATGGTCAGGTACAGGCTGATGAGCGTCTGGATGACGAAAATCGTGGCGCCGGTGAGTGCATTCATGAATTGCTCCTTATTTGCCCAGCTGTTCGGCGAGTTCGGCGGAGCGATGTGCAGCGGCGCTCAACGCCTCTTCCACAATTGCTTCAAAGCCATTGGCCTGGAACGATTTGATGGCGGCTTCGGTGGTGCCCGCAGGCGATGTCACACGGCGACGCAGGTCGGCCGCATCGACGTCGCTGCCGGTGGCCATCAGTGCAGCGCCCAGCGCGGTTTGCAGCGTGAGCTTGCTGGCGACGTCAGCGGGCAGGCCGAGCTTGACGCCTGCGGCGGTCATGGCTTCGATCAGCAGGAAGAAATACGCAGGGCCGCTGCCCGACACCGCTGTCACGGCATCGATGTGCGCTTCTTCATCGACCCACAATGCAATCCCGACCGCCGACAGCAACGTCTCGGCCTGCTCGCGCTGGGCTGCGGTGACATCCGCCGTGGCGTACAGGCCGCTGACACCTTGGCGCAACAGCGCCGGGGTATTCGGCATGCAGCGTACGAGGGGCTGCTCGCCCAGCCAGGCCCGCATGCTGGCACAGGTAATCCCGGCGGCGATGGACACGATCAGTTGATGAGGCTTGAGCGCCGGCTTCAGCGCTTCGCACACGGACTTCATCATTTGCGGCTTGACCGCCAGCAGCACCACATCGGCGCCTTCGATGGCCTCGGCGTTGTCGGCGACTACCTTGATGCCGTGTTCTTTTGCCACGCGCTCGCGGGTTTCTGCGCCAGGGTCGCTGGCACGAATCAGCTCAGCGTCGACGCCCTGGGCGCGCATGCCGCCAATCAGGCTGGCGGCCATGTTGCCGGCGCCGATGAACGCGATACGGGTTTTGCTCATGAACGGTTTCCTGTGGGGCAATGGTTAAGGCTGCCCATAATTGCGGGCGCCGAAGAGGGCAGTGCCAATCCGCACCCAGGTCGCGCCTTGTGCGATGGCGGCTTCGAGGTCGTGGCTCATGCCCATGGAAAGCGTGTCCAGCGGCAGGCCCAGTTGCGCCTGCAGTGTGCTGACGGCGGCGAACGAAGCGTTCTGTTCGTCGCGGTCATCGGTGGGTTCGGGAATGGCCATCAGCCCGCGCAGTTTCAAGTTCGGCAGCGCGCTGATGGCCTGGGCCAGTGCGGGCAGGTCTTCAGGGCTGCATCCTGACTTGCTGGCCTCGCCGCTGACGTTGACCTGAATGCAGATGTTCAGCGGCGGCAGTTCTGGCGGACGCTGTTCGGACAGCCGTTGCGCGATTTTCAGACGGTCCACGGAATGCACCCAGGCAAAGTGCTCGGCGATGGCGCGAGTCTTGTTGGACTGGATGGGGCCGATGAAATGCCAGATCAAGGGCAGGTCGCTCAATTCGGCCTGTTTGCCGAGGGCTTCCTGAAGGTAGTTCTCGCCGAAATCGCGAAGACCTGCTTCGTAGGCTTCCCGCAGATCGCTCGCCGGTTTGGTCTTGCTCACCGCCAACAGGCCGACAGAGGCCGGGTCGCGCTGCACCGCTTGCGCTGCGCTACGAATTCGCTCGGCGAGCGTTGAAATGTTCTCTGCTATCGTGGACATTGATTTGCGCCAGCAGGGCTAAAGTCTGCGGCATTCTATGTGATGAGGAGCTGTATGGATATTACCGAGCTGCTGGCCTTCAGTGCCAAGCAAGGCGCGTCGGACTTGCATCTCTCTGCCGGCCTGCCCCCGATGATTCGCGTCGATGGCGATGTGCGGCGGATCAACCTGCCCGCATTGGACCAGAAAGAGGTTCAGGCGCTGATCTACGACATCATGAACGACAGGCAGCGCAAGGACTTCGAGGAACATCTGGAGACGGATTTTTCCTTCGAGGTGCCGGGCGTTGCGCGCTTCCGGGTCAACGCGTTCAACCAGAATCGTGGCGCGGGCGCGGTGTTCCGGACCATTCCGTCGAAGGTCCTGAGCATGGAAGAGCTGGGCATGGGTGAAGTGTTTCGCAAGATTACCGACGTGCCCCGCGGCTTGGTTCTGGTCACCGGTCCGACCGGTTCGGGCAAGTCGACCACTCTGGCAGCCATGGTCGATTACCTGAACAGCAACAAACATCACCACATCCTCACCATTGAAGACCCGATCGAATTCGTCCACGAGTCCAAGAAAAGCCTGATCAACCAGCGCGAAGTTCATCGCGATACTCACGGCTTCTCCGAGGCACTGCGTTCAGCGCTGCGTGAAGACCCTGACGTGATTCTGGTAGGCGAGCTGCGCGACCTGGAGACCATTCGCCTGGCGCTGACGGCAGCCGAAACCGGCCACCTGGTGTTCGGCACGCTGCACACCACGTCCGCTGCCAAGAGCATCGATCGAATCGTCGACGTGTTCCCGGCGCAGGAGAAGTCGATGATCCGCTCGATGCTCTCCGAGTCGCTCCACGCCATCGTGTCCCAGGCGCTGCTGAAGAAGGTCGGCGGAGGTCGGGTTGCGGCCCACGAGATCATGATCGGCACGTCGGCGATTCGTAACCTGATCCGCGAGGACAAGGTGGCGCAGATGTATTCGTCGATTCAGACCGGGGGATCGCTGGGGATGCAGACGCTGGATATGTGCCTGAAGGATCTGATCAGCAAGGGGCTGATCACGCGGGAGAGTGCGCGGGAGAAGGCGAAGACGCCTGACAATTTTTAACTGGCGACTGAGTAACGTGCATTACGGCATCCGCAATCCATTGTAGGAGCGCGCTTGCCCGCGATTGCAATGTGTCAGCTGAACATCTGCAGCTGACACACCGCAATCGCGGGCAAACACCCTCCAACACTGAGTCGCGGATAGATTTATCGCTGAGCGATGCGCACGGTGCCTTTCTGGCTCGGCGGCTGCTTTGGCAGCACACGCTTGGCGACGACGTAATGGCTGTCCCAGTACGGCTTCTTCAGCGTATCGATCGTTACGGATTTGCCACGGCGTGGCGCGTGAACGAACCGGTCGTTGCCGAGGTAAATCGCCACGTGATTCACCTTGCGGCTCTTGATGTTGAAGAACAGCAAGTCGCCCGGCTTCAAATCCTTGCGGTCAACCTTCTGCCCGTGGCCTTCGGCCATGGCGTTGGAGGTGCGCGGCAAATCGACTTCGCTCACGTCGTTGAAGGCATATTTCACAAGCCCACTGCAGTCGAACCCTTTTGTTGGGCTGGTGCCGCCCCAACGATAAGGTGTACCGATGGCGTTAACCGCCCGGTTGACCACGGTGCTGCTTTGTTTGGTACCCATCTGCGCCGTGTTGGCCAGGGCGACAGTGTTTTGCGAAATCTTGCGAGTGCTGCGGGATGGCTTCCCTTTAACAGCTTTCACGCGTTTGCCAGAGGTCTCGAGTGGAGTAGCCGTTTGATCCAGTGCAGCCATGGCCGCTCGTTGAGCGGCGATGTTGCGTGAAACGGATTCCGGCGACTCGGACCTGGCGGTGAAACCGGTGAAGCTCGGTGGAAGCGTTTGCTCACGATTGGTGGCGTGGGCGGCCAGTGGCATAAATAGACAAATAGTCAGCCATGTCTTGAAAAATGGACGCATTAGGCAGGGCTCATGTTGGTCAGCGCGCAACTTTATAACAGCTTTTTGCGAAATTCTGAGGCCACTTGTCGAACAATTTACTGCCTTCAAAGTCAGTTTAGGCCGCAGAATTGTCATGTTGGTGTGCTGATCACCTTGCAGAACAAGGGTTTGCACGATTGAAAAGAGGTTCAAGCCATACGTCGGAAGGCGTCACGAAAGTCACAAAACTTACGCATATTTTTTTCTATTGCAGCAAGCGAGGTCAACAATGAACACCTATCAACCTGACGTTCAACGTCCGGACACCCACAGCAAGGTCATGGGCTATCTGCTCTGGATTGTGGGATTTACCGGCGCTCACCGTTTTTATTACGGGAAGCCAGTGACCGGCACGATCTGGTTTTTCACACTGGGGCTGTTGGGCATCGGCTGGCTGATTGACCTGTTCCTGATCCCTGCGATGGATCGGGAAGCAGACCTGCGGTTCAACGCTGGCCCGACCGATTACAGCCTTGCCTGGATTCTGCTGACCTTCTTGGGCGTGTTCGGTGTGCACCGCATGTATCAGGGCAAATGGATCACCGGGATCATTTATCTGTTCACGGGAGGTCTGGCGCTGCTGGGCGTGCTGTACGACTTCTGGACGCTGAATGAGCAGATATCGGTGAAGAACGCCCGCCGGTAATTCACCGTGATCGCGTGATCTGGTAGCGCCCCGCACCCTGTGAATCCGTCTGCAGGGTGTCAGATTCGTCTTTGTGAGGCGTGAACCTTTTCGCGGGCAAGCGCGCTCCTACACGGGACGTGCGTAGGCTGCGCAATCGGCGTCGAACGCAATACTCTTTGTAGGAGCGCGCTTGCCCGCGAATGCGTCGTGTCAGCCAACACTGATGGTCGGCCTCTGTCGCGTTCGTCAGCAAGCAGGCTCCTACAAGGTTACGGTTGGGAATCTCAACCGTTATAGCTCACCCGCCCATCCACAAACGTGTACTTCACGGCACTCGGCAGGCAATGGCCGAGGAACGGGCAGTTCTCGCCTTTCGACAGCCATTTCTCGCCGGCGACAGTGGACGCGGCAGGGTCGAACAGCACCACGTCCGCAGGAGAGCCTGCGATCAGTCTTCCCGCGGGCAGGCGCAGCGCTTCGGCGGGGCCGGAGCTTAGGCGTGACAGCAGCGTCGGCAGATCCAGCAGACCGTCCTCGACCAGCGTCATCGCCAGTGGCAACAACAACTCCACGCTGCTGATGCCCGGCTCGGTCGCGCCGAACGGGGCCAGTTTCGCGTCACGCTCATGGGGTTGGTGGTGACTGGAGATCGCTTGCACCACACCCGACTTCACCGCGTCACGCAATGCGTCGCGGTCGGCACGTGTGCGCAATGGCGGCTGCACGTGGTACAGGCTGGAGAAGCCCGTCAGCGCCTCGTCGGTCAGTATCAACTGATACAGCGCCACATCCGCCGTCACCGGCAGGCCGCGCGCCTGGGCCTGGGCAATCAGGGCCACCCCGCGCGCACTGGTCAGCTGCGTGAAATGCGCGCGCACACCGCTTTGCTCGACCAGCAACAAGTCCCGCGCCAGTGCCACCGTCTCAGCCGTTTCCGGAATGCCCGGCAGACCAAGGAAAGCAGCCGTCGGGCCGTCGTGGGCCAGACCGCCTTCAGCGAGATCGTGGTCCTGAGAGTTGAAAATCACCGTCAGATCGAACGTCGCCGCGTATTCGAGGGCACGGCACAGCGTGCGATTGCTGCGGAAATTCACCATGCCGTTAGTGAACGCCACGCAGCCCGCGTCGCGTAGGGCGATCAGCTCGGCCAGTTGCTCGCCTTCCAGACCCTTGCTCAAGGCGCCGATGGGAAAGACCTTGCTGTGGCCGGCTTCGCGGGCGCGGTCGAGGATCAGCTCGGCGACCGCGGAGGTGTCGAGCACCGGTTTTGTACGCGGCGGGCAGCACAGGCTGGTGACGCCGCCTGCTGCTGCGGCGCGGGTTTCGCTGGCGATGTTGCCCTTGCGGCTGTAACCCGGCTCGCGCAACGACACGTTAAGGTCGACCAGGCCGGGGGCGGCGATCAGGCCGGCGGCGTCGATGGTTTCCGTCGGGCTGAAGTCGGCAGGTGCCGCGCCGAGGGCGAGAATCTTGCCCGCTGCAAGATGGATGTCGGTGACTTGATCCAGACCGCTGACAGGGTCGATGACGCGAGCGCCGAGGATGCTGAACTTCACTGGGCGATCTCCTGCTCGAACTGACGTTGGGCGGTTTGGCCACTCATGGCCATGGACAGAACGGCCATGCGCACCGCAATGCCGTATGTCACTTGGTTGAGAATCACCGAATGGGGGCCGTCGGCTACTGCCGATTCGATCTCCACGCCCCGGTTGATCGGGCCCGGGTGCATCACGATGGCGTCGGGCTTGGCGCCGGCCAGGCGTGCAGTCGTCAGGCCGAACAGTCGGTAGAACTCACCCTCGCTCGGGAGCAGGCCGCCCGACATGCGCTCGCGTTGCAGGCGCAGCATGATCACCACGTCGACGTCCTTCAGGCCTTCGGTCAGATCGGTGTACACCTTCACGCCGTATTGCTCGACGCCCACCGGTAGCAGGGTTTTTGGCGCGACCACGCGGATGTCCGGGCAGCCCAGCGCCTTGAGCGCGATCATGTTCGAACGCGCGACGCGGGAATGCAGGATATCGCCGACGATCGCCACCGAGAGGTTTTCGAAATTGCCCTTGTGGCGGCGGATGGTCAGCATGTCCAGCATGCCCTGGGTCGGGTGCGCATGACGACCGTCGCCGCCGTTGATGATCGCGACCTGCGGGCTGACATGTTCGGCGATGAAGTGCGCTGCACCGGAGTCACCGTGGCGCACGACGAACATGTCGGCGGCCATGGCCTCAAGGTTGCGCAGCGTATCGAACAGCGTCTCGCCCTTGCTGGTGGAGGAGGTCGATACGTTCAGCGTGATGACATCCGCCGACAACCTTTGCGCCGCCAGCTCGAACGTGGTGCGGGTGCGGGTCGAGTTTTCGAAGAACACGTTGCACACGGTCTTGCCGCGCAGCAACGGGACCTTCTTTACCGCCCGGGCGCCGACTTCGAGGAAGGAGTCTGCGGTGTCCAGGATTTCGGTGAGCAGCTCGCGGGGCAAACCGTCGAGGGAGAGGAAGTGCTGCAGCTGGCCCTGATGGTTCAGTTGCAGCGGGCGCTTGGCGTCGAGAGGCGTCATCGCAAAGGACTCTTAGAGGGCGGCGGAATCGGTTGAAAGGTCTTGCAGTTCAAGCGTCAGCGGCGTTGGCCCGGACAGCTTTACCCGCTCGTTTGGCGCGAGTGACAGGGTCGCGCCTGTCACGTTCGGCCGGATCGGCAGGTCGGCGGCGTTCAGATCCAGCAGCGACACCAGGGTCACGCTGGCCGGGCGGCCGTAATCGAACAGTTCGTTGAGCGCCGCACGGATGGTGCGTCCGCTCATCAGCACGTCATCGATCAGCACCAGGTGCTGGCCTTCGATTTCGAAGGGCAGCTCCGAAGGGCGCACTTGCGGGTGCAGGCCGTTCTGGCTGAAGTCGTCGCGATAAAAGGACACATCCAGCGTGCCCAGCGGCGACTGAATGTTGAGGGCCTCAAGGAGGGCCTGCGCGACCCACACGCCACCGGTGCGAATGCCGATGAAACGAGGCTCCTGGATGCCGCGTTTGTTCAGGTGCGCGTTGAGATCAATCGCCATCTGGCTGATCAGTTCGGCGGGATTTGGCAGGCTCATGGTTGCTCCTTCAGGTGCCCCGGCGTGCGCTGCACGAACGTCCGGAGTAAATCGAATTCGGTTCAGCGTAGATGGATCAGGTTTCAAACAGCGCGGTGTTGGCTTCAAGCCAGCTTTGCAGCAGAAGCGCTGCGGCGATGGCGTCCACGGGATTGTCCCGGTAGCTGCCGTGCTGGCCGCGAGAGGCGCGCTCGCCTTTGGCCTCGAACGTGGTCAGGCGCTCGTCGTGGGTATAAACCGGCAAGTTGAAGCGGCCGTTGAGCTTGCGCGAAAACTTCTCGGCGCGTGCGCTCATTTCGCTCGGCGTGCCGTCCATGTTCAGCGGCAGGCCGACCACGATGGCATCCGGCTTCCACTCGGCGATCAGCGCCTGAACCTTGTCCCAGTCCGGCACGCCGTTCTGCGCTTTCAATGTGCAGAGTTCGCGTGCCTGTCCGGTGATCACTTGGCCGACCGCCACGCCGATCTGTTTGGTGCCGTAGTCGAATCCCAAGAGCAGGCGCAGTCCGGCCATCAGGCGTGGCCCGCCTGGCTGGTCAGCAAGCTCAGATTGACGCCCAGTTTGGCGGCGGCAGCGTTGAGACGGTCTTCGCTTTCTACTTCGAACAGGATTGCCGGGTCGAAGGCGCAGTTGAGCCACGCATTGGCGGCGAACTCGGCGTCAAGCTGGCCTGCGTCCCAACCGGCATAGCCGAGGGTGATCAGATTTTGATCAGGGCCGTAACCGTCTGCGATGGAGAAGAGGACATCCTGAGAAGTCGAGAGCGAAATGCCGCCCAAATCAACGGTTGCCTGGAACACCTGACCCGAAGGGTGCAGGACGAAACCGCGATCGGTTTGCACCGGCCCGCCAAGGTGAATGGCGATGTCCTTGCACCGCGCGGGGGGTGGCAATTCGGGGCGCAGCTGTTCGAGGACGTCTGCCAGCGACAGGCTTTGCGGTCGATTGATGATCAGACCCATGGCGCCATTGGCATTGTGCTCGACGATGTAGGTCAAGGTCTGAGCGAAGTTCTCATCGTGCATGTGGGGCATGGCGATCAGAAACTGGTGTTTGAGGTACGACGGAGAGACGTTTTTCATGAGCCCTAGTGTGGCGTTGCGGGGCTGTTGTGACAACTGGCAGAACCGACTCACGGGCGGATAAATCGCGACGCAGTTCAGGTTTCATATTGCGCGGTATTGGCTGATCAATTACTCGACAGCTTGTCCCCGCGTGCGAATTTCCAGGTGCGGATGATTTCAAGCCGGTCGATATCGGCCAGATCGCCACTGAATGGCGCAAACGGTGCGGCCAGCCGGACAATCTTCTGCGCCGCCTGATCCAGCAGCGGCTGGCCCGATGACTCGAGAATCAGCACTTCGTACAGGGAGCCGTCGCGATTGATCGACACCATCATCCGCAGGCTGCCGTAGATCTGCTTGCGGCGGGCTTCGTCCGGGTAGTTCAGGTTGCCGATGCGCTCGATCTTCTTGCGCCAGTCCTCCTTGTACCAGGCGCCCTTGTCGCGCATGGTCGAGGCCGCACTCAAGCGGTGGATCTTCGGACGCTTGGCGTAGGCCTGCTGCTCATCCGCCAGCTCGGCTTCGAGGCTGGCGATTTCGCTGTTCAGCTGCGTGCTGTCGATGGTCGGTGCGACTTTCTTCTGTTCTTCCGGCTTGACCTCATCGCGCCTGGCGACTGTCTTTTGCGGGGACTGGGCTTTCGTGGCGACAGCCGTCTTCGGCGCGTCCTGCTTGACCACCGGTTTAGCGGCAGGCGGTGGCGTGACCTTGTTGATCTGATTGTCTTGATACGGGGCGATTTCGGTGGTCTTGGGCACCGCTTTCTTGTCGAGGGTGCCGCTGCCCTGCTGGTTTTCCTGGGCAAGAAAATCAGCGTCCTTGGGCTTGGTGTCGCTTCTGAAGGGGGCGAGGGTGATCTCCAGAGTCTGGCTGATCTTTTCCGGTTTGACGTAGGTGAAACCGACGCCAAGGATGACCGCCAGATGCACCAGTGCAGCGATCATCAGGGTAAACCCGAGGCGATCGGCAGGGCGCACGCCAGTGCGGGTCAGGGACAGGGGGAGATCATCGTCGACCGCAGCGTTCATCCACGCTCCGGCAGCACATGTGCCAGCATTACTACTCACCTAGCGCAAAAATTAAGGCCGCGCATGATAACGCAATGTCAGGACTGTCCTGGCGTTTGATGTCACCGGGCCGATTAGTGGGAGGTGCGGTCCCTTGTAGGAGCGTGGCTTGTCCCGCGAACGGCGGGGAACCCGTCGTAAATCCGGCAAATGCGGTACACCAGATATACCGTATTCGCCAGATTTGCTGCCGGTTCCCGGCAGATCGCGGGACAAGCCACGCTCCTACAATGTCGCGGCTAGACCTTCTGCAGCTTCTTCTCGATCACATCCATCAACATCCCGCCAATGTCCGTCCCGAACGCGTTGTCGATTTCGCGGATGCAGGTCGGGCTGGTGACGTTGATCTCGGTCAAGTGCTCGCCAATCACGTCCAGGCCTACGAACAGCAGGCCTTTTTCCCGCAGCGTCGGACCGATTTCGGCGGCGATCCAGCGGTCGCGGTCACTCAGGGGACGGGCTTCGCCACGACCGCCAGCGGCCAGATTGCCTCGGGTTTCGCCAGCGGCCGGGATCCTGGCCAGGCAATACGGAACCGGTTCGCCGTCAACCATCAGAATGCGCTTGTCGCCGTCCTTGATCGCCGGCAGATACGCCTGCGCCATGATCTGCTCATGGCCGTGCTTGGTCAGGGTTTCCAGAATCACTGACAGGTTCGGGTCGCCAACGCGGTGGCGGAAGATCGACGCGCCGCCCATGCCGTCCAGTGGTTTGAGAATGACATCGCCGTGTTTGGCGGCGAACTCACGAATGATGTCCGCGCGGCGGCTGACCAGCGTCGGCGGCGTGCACTGCGGGAACAGCGTGGCGAACAGCTTCTCGTTGCAGTCACGCAGGCTTTGCGGCTTGTTGACCACCAGCACGCCGGCGCGCTCGGCTTGTTCGAGCAGATAGGTGGAGTAGACGAACTCCATGTCGAACGGCGGATCCTTGCGCATCAGGATCACGTCCAGGTCGTCCAGACCGTTGTCGACCTCGGCTTCCAGCTCGAACCAGTGAGCCGGGTCGGCGAAGACTTTCAGCGGTTTCATGCGGGCGCGGGCCTGGCCGGCGTCCTGGTACAGGTCGTGCTGCTCCATATAGAACAACGACCAGCCGCGGGCTTGCGCTGCCAGGAGCATGGCCAGCGAGCTGTCCTTTTTATAGGAGATGCGCTCGATGGGGTCCATGACGATTCCCAGGCGAATGCTCATGGGTAATATCCTCTGATCGGTAATGGCCACGACAGGCCGAAAATAGGCGTCAGGGTGGCGCCGCGCCGGCTTTGGGTCAAGGGGCAAGGCTTTATGGATTGACCGTGGAGAGTGTGCTAAAAAGGCTCGGCATCCGGTGTCGCGCCAGCCGTGCTTTGGCACTGACTGGGTACTTGCCGATGCTTCCGACCCGAAACCAGATGCCCGGCAGAAGGCAACCCATCTGATTCGCCGCGGCGATGGTAGAGCAGATATGGAACAGCATTCAGCCCCATTGAAAGTGATGGTCATCGACGACTCCCGAACGATTCGTCGCACCGCCGAGACGCTGCTGAAAAACGTCGGCTGTGAAGTGATCACCGCCATCGACGGCTTCGACGCCCTGGCCAAGATTGCCGACAATCATCCCAGAATCATTTTCGTCGACATCATGATGCCCAGGCTCGACGGGTATCAGACGTGCGCGTTGATCAAGAACAACCGGGCGTTCAAATCCACGCCGGTGATCATGTTGTCCTCAAGGGACGGGCTGTTCGACAAGGCCAAAGGGCGCATCGTCGGCTCCGATCAGTTTTTGACCAAACCGTTCAGCAAGGAAGAACTGCTCAGTGCGATCAAGGCCCATGTGCCGGGGTTCGTTGCAGTCGAACAACAACTATCTTGATGCCGGCCCCCTCGTGCGGGACGGCTGTTTCTATGGGGAAGCACCATGGCTCGAATTCTGATCGTCGATGACTCGCCGACCGAAATGTACAAGCTGACCGGCATGTTGGAGAAGCACGGCCATCAGGTCCTCAAGGCCGAGAACGGTGCCGACGGCGTGGCCCTGGCCCGTCAGGAAAAGCCCGATGCCGTGTTGATGGACATCGTCATGCCGGGCCTCAACGGTTTTCAGGCGACCCGTCAGCTGACCAAAGACGCTGACACCAGCATGATCCCCGTGATCATGATCACCACCAAAGATCAGGAAACCGACAAGGTCTGGGGCAAACGCCAGGGCGCGCGGGATTACCTGACCAAGCCGGTGGACGAAGAAACCCTCATGAAAACCCTGAACGCGGTGCTCGCGGGCTGACCCCCGGCTGACGCTCATGGCTCAGTCCCAAACCGCCTTCCAGCTGCTGCTCGATATCGACCAGCGCTGCCGCTCCCTCGCTGCCGGCCTGCCGCTGCAGGAAACCCGACAGCAGGGTTGGGGCGGCATTGGCTTTCGCATGGGCGAGCGCCATTACGTGGCGCCCATGGGCGAGATCGACGAAATCCTCCACGAGCCGCGCTGCGCGGTGTTGCCGGGCGCCAAGGCATGGGTCCGGGGCATCGCCAACCTGCGCGGCCGCTTGTTGCCGATCATCGACCTGTGCGCCTTCTTCGGCCACGAGCTCTCGCCCTTGCGCAAACAGCGTCGCGTGCTGGTGATCGATTTTCAGGGGGTCTTTGTCGGCTTGCTCATCGACGAGGTGCTGGGTATGCAGCATTTCAGCGAACGCAGTCTGATGCCGGAACCGGGGCACGACAGCGAACCCCGCGTCGCGCCCTACATACAGGGGCGTTTCGTGCGCGAGCAGGCCTGGCAGGTGTTCAGCCCGAGAGCACTGGTCCAGTCGCCGGATTTCATGGACGTGGCGCTTTGATACAGAACGGCAGCGTCGCGCCACTGTGCCGACGCCCCCTAAATCGAACATCAGGCGGAGCCCTGAGCAATGAGTAATACCGGCAAGTCACTGGAAGGCGCGCGCAGTCGATCGCAGATCGTCGTGCTGTTTATCTGCCTCATCGTTTTCATCATGCTGCTGTTCGTCAACTTCGCGTACCTCAGCACGCAGTCCAACTACGACAAACAATACATCGGCCACGCCGGCGAACTGCGCGTGCTGTCCCAGCGCATTGCCAAGAATGCCACGGAAGCGGCGGCGGGCAAGGCGGCGGCCTTCAAGTTGCTGGCCGACGCGCGCAACGACTTCGACACGCGCTGGCAGTATTTGAAGAAAGGTGACAAGAACACCGGCCTGCCTGCTGCGCCCGCCGCAGTGAGCGATGAGCTGAAAGCCGTGCAGAACGACTGGGAAAACCTGCGCAAAAGCACCGACGTGATTCTTGCCCGTGAGCAGACCGTGCTCTCGCTGCATCAGGTGGCGGCAACCCTCGCCGAGACCATTCCGCAATTGCAGATCGAATCGGAGAAGGTCGTCGACATTCTCCTGCAAACCCGCGCGCCTGCCAGCCAGGTCGCCCTCGCCCAACGGCAGTCGTTGTTGGCCGAGCGGATACTGGGCGCAGTTAACACGGTGTTATCGGGCGACGAAACGGCGGTCCAGGCAGCGGACGCTTTCGGTCGCGATGCCAGCCAGTTCGGGCGGGTGCTCAACGGCATGCTCGAAGGTAATGCCACGCTGAAGATCGCCCAGGTCGAAGACCGCGATGCGCGCGCGCGGCTGGCCGAGATCGCCGAGCTGTTCCAGTTCGTCTCCGGCTCGGTCGACGAAATCCTCGAAACCTCGCCGGAACTGCTGGAGGTCCGTGAAGCGTCGGGCAGCATCTTCAACCTTTCGCAGACGCTCCTCGACGAAGCCTCGGTGCTGGCCAACAGTTTCGAGCACATGGCCGGTGGTCGCGCGGCGTACAGCTATGGCGGCTACATCCTGGGCCTGCTGGCCCTGGCGTCGATCATCCTGATTGGCCTGGTGATGGTGCGCGAAACCAACCGGCAACTGCGCGAAACCGCCGAGAAGAACGAGCGCAATCAGAACGCGATCATGCGCCTGCTCGACGAGATCGAGAACCTCGCGGACGGCGACCTGACCGTGGCCGCGTCGGTCACCGAGGATTTCACCGGCGCGATTGCCGATTCGATCAACTACTCCATCGACCAGCTGCGCGAGTTGGTGTCGACCATCAACCTCACCGCCGAGCAAGTGTTCGGCGCCGTGAAAGACACGCAGACCACCGCGACGCAACTGGCCGCGGCGTCCGAGCATCAGGCGTTGCAGATCGCAGCGGCGTCCAACGCCATCCATGACATGGCCACTTCCATCGATCAGGTCTCGGCCAATGCGTCCGAGTCGGTCACGGTGGCCGAGCGATCCGTGACCATCGCCAACAAGGGCAACGAGGTGGTGCATAACACCATCACCGGCATGGACAACATCCGCGAGCAGATTCAGGACACCTCCAAGCGCATCAAGCGGTTGGGCGAGTCTTCCCAGGAAATTGGCGACATCGTCAGCCTGATCGATGACATTGCCGACCAGACCAACATTCTTGCGCTCAATGCCGCGATTCAGGCCTCCATGGCCGGTGATGCCGGTCGCGGTTTTGCAGTCGTGGCCGATGAAGTCCAGCGGCTGGCGGAGCGCTCGTCGTCGGCGACCAAGCAGATCGAGACGCTGGTGCGCGCCATTCAGAACGACACCAACGAAGCGGTGATCTCCATGGAGCAGACCACAGCCGAAGTGGTGCGCGGTGCCCGGCTGGCGCAGGATGCCGGTGTCGCGCTCGAGGAAATCGAAGGGGTGTCCAAAATCCTCGCCGCGCTGGTCGAAAGCATCACCAATGCAGCGCAGCAGCAGGCGGCACTGGGTCAGCAGATATCCTCGACCATGCTGGTCATTCAGCAGACCACGACGCAGACCACCTCAGGCACGGCGGCCACCGCCCGGAGCATGGGCAATCTGGCGAAGATGGCCAGCGAGATGCGCCGCTCGGTGTCCGGCTTCACGCTGCCGACATCGCGGCATTGAGGGCCGTCTTGAAAGCCCGTTTGATAGCCCCGTTAATGCAAATGAAGCAGCGTCAAGGCACAGGCAACCGGAGTCACCATGGCTGACCGTCACGATTACGTGGCCCTGGAGTGGGTCAAAGGCGAAATAGCCGAAACACTCACGCACGCTCGACAGGCGCTGGACACCTTCGTCGCCCGGCCCCAAGACGCAGCGTCGATGGACGTGTGCCTTGATCTCATCCATCAGGTTCACGGCAGCCTGCAGATGATCGAGTTCTACGGCGCCGCGCTGTTCGCCGAGGAAATCGAGCAGCTGGCGCTGGCGCTGAAGCAGGGTCATGTCGCCCAGGAAAGCGAAGCGATTCAGCTGCTGAATCTGGCGATGACCCAACTGCCGGTCTACCTGGAGCGTGTGCATTCCGCTCGCCGTGATTTGCCGCTGGTGGTGCTGCCGCTGCTCAACGATCTGCGCAGCGCCCGGGGCGAAAGCCTGCTGTCCGAGACCAGCCTGTTCTCGCCGCAATTGCTGTCCATCCCCGCCCTTGATCCCGACGCATTGGCCGAGCGCGACAGCCCGGAACTGCCCGCGAAGCTGCGCAAACTGCGGCAAACGCTGCAGACGGCACTGGTCGGGCTGCTCCGGGATCAAGACGTGCAGACCCAACTCGGTTACATGGGCAAAGTGTTCGCCCGGCTTGAGGTGTTGTGCGCGGACGCCCCGCTTGAGCCGCTGTGGCGTATTGCTTCGGCGCTGGTTGAAAACATGATCAGCGGCAATTTCACCAACAGTCCGGCGCTGCGCAGCCTGTTCAAGGACGCCGACAAAGAACTCAAACGCCTGCTGGATCAGGGCGTCGAAGGCATCAATCAGCCTGCGCCCGACGAACTCCTGAAAAGCCTGTTGTTTTACATCGCCAAGTCCGACAGCGAGGCGCAGAAGATGACGGACTTGAAAGACCAGTACGCGCTGGCTGATGCCCTGCCGCACAGCGCCTTGGTAGCTGAAGAGCGCGCGCGCATGGCCGGACCGGATCGCGACGCCATGCGCTCGGTGATCATCGCCCTGTGCGATGAACTGGTGCGTACCAAGGAGCGGCTTGACGTTTTTGTGCGCGGAGATCGCCAGCACGTCAGTGAGCTGAGTGCGTTGCTGCCGCCGCTGCGGCAGATCGCCGACACGCTGGCGGTGCTGGGATTTGGGCAGCCGCGCAAAGTCATCATTGATCAGATGACCGTGGTGCAGGGCATGGCTCAGGGACAACGCGCGCCCGACGATGCCACGTTAATGGACGTCGCCGGGGCGTTGCTGTACCTCGAATCGACCCTGGCGGGGATGGCCGGGACCGTCAACCAGAGCAGCCCCGAAGAGAGCCGCCTGCCGACCACGGACCTCAGCCAGATTCACCAACTGGTCATAAAGGAAGCCCGCATCGTCCTGCAGCAGGCCAAGGATGTGATCGACGCCTACGTCGACGGCGAGCTGGACCGGGCACGTCTGCTGCCGCTGTCGGAGCAATTGGTTCAGGTGCGCGGCGCGCTGGCGATGATCCCGCTGGCCCGGGCATCCGGGCTGCTGGCGGCCTGTAACGACTACATCACCGAGCACTTGCTGGTTGACACCGAAAGCCCGGCTGCCTCGCAGCTCGATCACCTGGCGGACGTGATCATCGGCGTCGAGTATTACCTCGAACGCATGGCCGAAGACCCGGAAGCGCCCGGCGAACACGTGCTGGATCTGGCCCAGGAAAGTCTCGCCCGGCTCGGTTACTCGCCAGCCCCCGAAGCGCTGGATGTGCCGGTGCTCGAAGAAGTCATCAGCGAAGAAGAGCTGCAAGACCTGCACGAGCGCCAGGCATTGGTCAGCCCGAGTCGGACCCTTGCCGAAGTGCTGGCCAGCCCGTTGTCGGCGGTCAACCCGCCGGCGCGCGATATGCCGGCCAGCCTGTTGCCGCCGCCCAAGGGCGAGCAGGCGATCGATGACGAGCTGCGGGAAGTATTCCTGGAAGAAACCGATGAGATGCTTGAAGCACTGCGCGAGTACGTACCGCGCTGGCTCGCCGATCCGGGCAATCTCTCGGCGCTGGGCGAGATCCGTCGTGCGTTTCACACCCTCAAGGGCAGCGGCCGGATGGTGCGTGCGCTGATTCTGGGCGAGCTGGCGTGGTCGGTGGAAAACCTGCTGAACCGCGTGCTGGAACACAGCGTCGAGCCAGACACGCGGGTGCAGCAGTTGCTCACGGACGTGCAGGCTTTACTGCCGGACGTGATTCGCGATTTCGCCGAAGATGTTCAGCGCCAGCGTGACGATGTCGACCAACTGGCGGCTCAGGCCCATGCGCTGGCCCAGGGTGAGGCGGGCGACGTCGAGCCTGCGCAGCGGCTGGAGGATGAAGAGGGTTTCGATCCGCAGTTGCTGGAGATTTTCCGCCAGGAAGCCCACACCCACCTGAACACGATGGGCCGCTACCTCGACGCTGCGCAGGACGCCGATGCGCCGGTGTTCAGCAACGATTTGCTGCGTGCGCTGCATACCCTCAAAGGCAGCGCGTACATGGCCGGCGTCTTGCCGATCGCCGAGCTGGCGAGCCCGCTGGATCAATTGGTGCGCGAGTTCAAGACCAACCTGATCGCGGTCGGCCAGGGCGAAATCGACCTGCTGCGTGCGGCCGAGCCTTTGTTCCGACAAGGCCTTTCCCAGCTGAATGCCGACCCGCTGATGCCCATCGAAGGCGCCGCAGCACTGATTCAGCAGGCCCAAGAGCTGCTCGACGCGCGACTGGCCGATGCGTTGAGCGACGACAGCAATGGCCTGCGCACGCGCCGCAATCCGCAACTGATCGCGAGCTTTCTGGCTGAAGGCATGGACATCCTGCTGGACGCAGACAACCTGCTCAAAGACTGGCGCCAGCACCCCGGCCATCGCCAGGAATTGAACGCGCTGCTCGACGAGCTGACCATGCTCGGCCACGGCGCGCATCTGGCCGACCTGCCTCAGGTCGATGAGCTTTGCGAGGCGCTGCTCGACCTGTACGGCGCGGTGGAGGAAAGCAGCCTTGCCGTCAGTGAACGGTTTTTCGATGAAGCCGAAAAGGCCCACGAAGCGCTGATCAACATGCTCGACCAGGTCGCCGCCGGACAGGAAGTCCAACCGTGCCCCGAGCGCGTGGGCGCCTTGCGCGGTCTGCTTGCCGAAGGGCTGGACCCCGGCGCAATGGGCGTAATCAAAAGTGATGGCGGTGGGGCGACCCGCATCATGGAGATGGAGGAAGTCAGCGAGCGCCTTGCCAAGCCCGTCCAGCCTGCGAGTGATGATTTCGATCAGGAAATCGTCGAAATCTTCCTCGAGGAGGCGGTGGATATTCTCGACATCGCCGGCCCTGCGCTTCAGCGCTGGCTCGACGACCCGGAAAACCCGCTGCCGCTGTCATCGTTGCAGCGTGACCTGCACACCCTCAAAGGGGGCGCGCGCATGGCCGAAATCGGCCCGGTGGGTGACCTCGGTCACGAGCTGGAATCGCTGTACGAAGGCCTGCTCGACCGACGTTGCGGTTATTCGCCGCAACTGGCCGAACTGCTGGTGCACAGCCACGATCACCTGTCGCTGATGCTTGAGCAGTTGCAGCACCATTCACCGCTGACCAGTCCCGCGCCGCTGATCGAGAAGATCCGCGAGTTTCGTCAGCGCAACTGCTACTTGCTGCCCAATGACGGCGCGACCCGCAACGTCAGTTCGATGATTCACTCGCTGGACGAGCGCGATCCGGAACTGCTGGAAATCTTCCTCGAAGAAGCCGACGACATCATCGAGAGCAGCAGCGGGGCGTTGGTGCGCTGGCAAGCCGACACTCAGAACCCGCTGGAAGTCGAAAACCTGCTGCGCGACCTGCACACGCTCAAGGGCGGTGCGCGAATGGTGGAGATCGGGCCGATTGGCGATCTGGCCCATGAGCTGGAGTCGTTGTATGAAGGGTTGTCGACGGGCGCGCTTAAAAACAGCGCACTGCTCAACGGCCTGCTGCAAAGCGGCCACGACATGCTCGCCGACATGGTGGATGCCGTGCGGGGTTACGAGCCGCTGCCCAACCCGGCGCTGCTGATCGAGGGCATCGGGCACTACACCTCGTCCGGGGCCGCTCGGGAATCTGTTGAAAAACCTCAGGAGGCGCCGGCTCTGCTGCCCGCGCCTGTTGTTGATCCGGCGGCTGCACAGGCCGATGCCGATGGCGAGCGCACCGGCCCGGAGATGATCAAGGTCCCGGCCGAGCAGCTCGAAGACTTGGCGAATCTGGCCGGGGAAACCTCGATATTCCGGGGACGTGTCGAGCAGCAGGTCAGCGACGCGCAGATCACACTGGTCGAAATGGAAACCACCATTGAGCGGATGCGCGATCAGTTGCGCCGACTTGATATCGAAACCCAGGGCCGCATTCTCAGCCGCGATCATCATGTCGATCGGCGGGGTTACGAAGCGTTCGACCCGCTGGAAATGGACCGGCATTCGCAGCTGCAGCAGTTGTCACGCGCGCTGTTCGAGTCCGCGTCCGACCTGATGGACCTCAAAGAAACCCTCGACACCCGCGCCCATGAGGCCGAAACCCTGCTGCTGCAACAGGCGCGGGTGAATACCGAGCTTCAGGAAAGCCTGATGCGCACGCGCATGGTGCCGTTCGAGCGCATGGTGCCGCGCCTGCGCCGGATCGTCCGTCAGGTGTCGGGGGAGCTGAACAAGAAGGTCAAGTTCGACGTGGTCAACGCCGAGGGCGAGATGGACCGCAACGTGCTCGAACGCATGGTCGCGCCGCTGGAGCACATGCTGCGAAACGCCGTCGATCACGGGCTGGAGAGCGTCGAGGAACGTCTGGCCGCCGGCAAGTCAGAGTGGGGGCATATCACGCTGAGTCTGGCCCACGAAGGTGGCGACATCGTTATCGAGATGCGCGACGACGGCGCCGGTGTCGACTTCGAGGCCGTGCGGCGCAAGGCGATCAAGCGCGGCATGATCAGTCCCGACGCCGAGCTGAGCGAGCACGACATCCTGCAGTTCATTCTGCGCCCAGGGTTTTCCACCGCCGAGACCATCACCCAGATTTCCGGGCGCGGCGTCGGCATGGACGTGGTGCACGCCGAGGTCAAGGACCTGGGCGGCTCGATGGTTATTGATTCCAAGGCGGGTGAAGGCGCGCGTTTCCGTGTCCGCTTGCCGTTCTCGGTGTCGGTCAATCGTGCACTGATGGTGCAGTGCGGCGAAGAACAGTACGCCGTGCCGCTCAACAGCATCGAGGGCATCGTGCGCGTGATGCCGAGCGAGCTGGAGACCTGTTATCACACGGTGCCACCGCGCTACGAGTACAGCGGGCGCACCTACGAATTGCGTTATCTGGGCGAGCTGCTCAATAACGGTCATCCGCCGAAACTGAACGGCCAGACACAGACGCAGCCGCTCCCCGTGCTCCTCGTGCATGTCCACGATCAGTGGGTCGCGGTGCAGGTGGACGCGCTGGCCGGCTCGCGGGAAATCGTGGTGAAAAACCTCGGGCCGCAGTTTTCCTCGATACCCGGCATTGCCGGCGCCACCATTCTGGGGGACGGCCGCGTGGTGCTGATTCTCGACCTGTTTGCGCACATCCGGCGCTTTCACGCCAAGCTGCTCGCGCTGCAATTCGCGGGGCATGCGCCGGTGCGTTATGTCGAACCCGAACAGGCGCGGCCGTTGCTGGTGATGGTGGTGGATGACTCGGTGACGGTGCGCAAGGTGACCGGCCGCTTGCTGGAGCGCAACGGCATGAACGTGCTGACGGCCAAAGATGGCGTCGATGCCATGGCGCTGCTGCAGGAGCACACCCCGGACATCATGCTGCTGGACATCGAGATGCCGCGCATGGACGGCTTTGAAGTCGTCAGCAAGATTCGCGCAGACGACGCATTGAAGCACCTGCCGATCATCATGATTACGTCGCGATCGGGGCAGAAACACCGCGACCACGCCATGGCGCTTGGGGTGAACGAATACATGAGCAAGCCGTATCAGGAAGCCGCACTGCTGGAAAGCATCGCCCACTGGAGCCACGCCCATGTCTGACACCAAGACCCAAACGGCGCGGCTGACCAGCCTGACCGGATTGCTCATCCCCCTGAGTGACCGGCACCTGTTGTTGCCCAACGTAGCGGTGGCCGAGCTGATCGACTATCAAGACAGCGTCGCGGACCCCGCCGCACCACAGTGGTACCTGGGCCCGATCAACTGGCGCCACCGCAGTCTGCCGCTGCTCAGCTTCGAAGCCGCCTGTGGCAGCCGCGCCCGTGTCGGAGGCCGCGCCCGCATCGTCGTGCTCAACGCCCTCGGCGGGCGGCCTGACCTCAAATTCATCGCCCTGCTGACCCAAGGCATTCCGCGCTCCTGCAAACTCGACAGCCAACTCAGCTACGTCGACGTGCCGCTGGCCGAGCTGGAACTGGCCGCGGTGCAAGTGGGCGAGACCGTGGCGAAGATCCCGGACCTTGTGGCGCTTGAGCAGTGGTTGGTGGATGCGGGGTTGATTCAGGTGACGCCGAGCTTGTAAGAGACTCCCCGGCTCTCAAACGCCGCAGGGTGCATGCCGGACACAGCCCCTGTAGGAGTGAGCTTGCTCGCGAACGCTTCATTTCATCTGCTGAAGATTTAAAGGATGTACCGCCATCTTCGTCTGGATACGGCCCAGAGCGAGCTTGCTCCCACGTGAACGGCGTGCTGTCATCGATCCATCCGGTGATTTAGAACCCTCAGCACCTCCACCTGATGATCCTTCACCCGATACGGCGCCACATACGGGTATCGACTTAACACCAGCTCCCTGACGCCCGGGGATTGTGATGGCCGGCCTAGCCCACTGAACGTCCTCAATGACTCCAACTGACCAAGCACGTCAATCACGATTCGGTTGGCTACTTCCGAGCCGCACATTGCTGCGTAGTATTCATGCATGCCCTCTAGATCACTCTGCGCTTTGTCAGTCAGGGCTATTGTCAGCACGCTTCACCCATCTCGCTTTCACAGATTCGATGTCAGTAAGGTTTCCTGCATCGGCGTCCGCTATGCCGTCAGAGATAGCGTGCATCTGGCGCATCTCGGCCTCGAGGTAGCGGCTCAGTGCTTGCTGAAGGTGATATTGCCGATCACGCTCAGTGGCGCCGGCCAACTGATCGAGCGTTTGTACTGTTTCTTCATCGGCTTGAAATGACAGGACAGTCGATGACATGAGATCTCCAGGCGCTTGAAAGGCATACATATCGCCTTCAAAGCTAGGAGTCTGGGTCGGAAAAGGCAATTCAGGCAACTGCGACATGGCGCTCGGATTTCAGTTTTGTGAAGTAGGCAGTTTAATAAGTCCAGGAGGATCGATTGCGGTACATATATATCGCACTCGTACCAAATCCCTCCTAGACGCTGAGCCGAATAACCCGCATATTCGGCTCATCCCGTGAGCCGAATGGGATTGCTAATCGGCTCACACACCTCCGAGGCGTCCCGTGAAACAGTCAGCAAAGTGGATTTGGCAACACCTCAAATGGCCTTCCTTCTCCTGGGACGTTGAGCCGTTGGCGCCGCTGTTGCGGGCCTGCACCCAGGCGCAGGGTCAGTTATTGGGGATGATGGGCGCGTCAGGCGCTGGCGCGAATGTTGAGCGCGAGCTGGACGCTTTGCTGCAGAACGTCATCACCTCATCGGCCATTGAGGGTGAGCAACTCAATGTGGAGTCGGTGCGTTCTTCGCTGGCAAAGCGGCTCGGGCTCGCCAGCGATGAACGGGTGACTGCCCGAAGCGAAGGTCTTGCGGAGCTGATGCTGGACGCCACTCAACAACACGATGGGCCGCTGACGTCTGAACGGCTAATGCACTGGCATCGCTTGTTGTTTCCCGACACTAGCGCGCTGACGGCACGCCCCATTCAGGTCGGAACGCTCAGAGGGCCTGAGCCCATGCAGGTCGTGTCCGGTCGCATCGACCGGCCCGTGGTGCATTTCGAGGCGCCTGGACGCGAAGTCCTGGAGCAAAAGCTCGATGACTTTTTTTACTGGTTCAACAGCAGCCGCGCCGATCCTACCCTTGACCCACTTATCCGCGCGGGCATCGCGCATTTCTGGTTCGTGACGCTGCACCCGTTCGACGATGGCAACGGACGTTTGACCCGCGCGATCACTGACCTGGCCATGGCCCAGGGCGAACATCAGGCCATACGCTTTTACGCCATGTCCGCGAGCATCCTCGCCCGCCGTCAGGACTATTACCGGATTCTGGAAGCGACCCAGCGTGGCGACCTTAACATCACCGAATGGCTCCTATGGTTTCTGCAGACGTTGTTGCACACACTTGAGCAGGCCATGCAGCGTATCGAGCGAGTGTTGGTGAAGGCGAGATTCTGGCAAGCCCATAGGGATGACGGGCTACCTCCCGAGCAGACCAAGGTGCTCAATCGGTTATTGAATGGCGACCTGTTGTCGGAGAAGCCCGACGCGGGTTTTACCGTTGGCATCAGCGCCGCTCAATATCAGGCGGTCGCCAAAGTCAGTAAAGCCACCGCCACCCGGCATCTTCAAGACCTTCTGGAAAAAGGCTGCCTGCGTAAACTCCCCGGCGGCGGGCGCAGCACCCGTTATCAGATCAACTGGGCGGACTGATCATTACTCTGACCGTAACGATCCCGCCAGTTACTTGATTGATGCCGAACCTGAACCCCTCCTAATCTGCCCCACGACAGCGAACTCGTGGAGTCAGCATGACCACAACAACTAAACTTGACCCGCGCTGGTCGCGTCGTCGCACTGAAAAGCTGCGACGGCTCGACCTGGTGCGTTCCTTCGCCGATGGCGTTGTACTGCCGACCGACAAGATTGTCGCGGCGCTTGAGGCGTTGATTGCGCCGGGCGATCGCGTGGTGCTGGAAGGCAATAACCAGAAGCAGGCGGATTTCCTGTCCCGCTCACTGGTAAAGGCCGATCCCGGGAAGCTTCACGATCTGCACATGATCATGCCCAGCGTGGGCCGGGCCGAGCATCTGGACCTCTTCGAACGCGGCATCGCCCGTAAGCTGGACTTCTCTTTCGCCGGCACCCAAAGCCTGCGCATCAGCCAGTTGCTGGAAGACGGCCTGCTGGAAATCGGTGCGATTCATACGTACATCGAGCTGTATTCCCGCCTGCTGGTCGATTTGATTCCCAACGTCGTGCTCTCGGCCGGTTTCATGGCTGACCGCGCTGGCAACATCTACACCGGCGCCAGCACCGAAGACACCCCGGCCCTGATCGAACCGGCCGCCTTCAGCGACGGCATCGTCATCGTGCAGGTCAACCAGTTGGTGGATGACGTCAGCGACCTGCCGCGGGTGGACATCCCGGCGTCATGGGTCGACTTCGTGGTCGTCGCCGACAAGCCGTTCTACATCGAGCCGCTGTTTACCCGCGACCCGCGCCACATCAAGCCGGTGCACGTGCTGATGGCGATGATGGCGATTCGCGGGATCTACGAGAAACACAACGTCCAGTCCCTAAACCACGGGATCGGCTTCAACACCGCAGCCATCGAACTGATCCTGCCGACCTACGGCGAATCGCTGGGCCTGAAGGGCAAGATCTGCCGTAACTGGACGCTCAATCCGCACCCGACGCTGATTCCCGCCATCGAAAGCGGCTGGGTAGAAAGCGTGCATTGCTTCGGCACCGAGCTGGGCATGGAAAACTATATTGCCGCGCGGCCCGACGTGTTCTTCACCGGTCACGATGGCTCGATGCGCTCCAACCGAATGATGTGCCAGCTGGCCGGGCAGTACGCCGTGGACCTGTTCATCGGGGCCACGCTGCAAGTCGACGGCGACGGCCATTCCTCCACCGTTACGCGCGGGCGCCTTGCCGGCTTCGGTGGCGCGCCGAACATGGGCCACGACCCGCGCGGCCGACGTCACGCCACGCCCGCCTGGCTGGACATGCGCCAGCAGAGCGGTGACGGGCCGGACGCCTATCTTGAACGCGGCAAGAAGCTCGTCGTGCAAATGGTCGAGACTTTCCAGGAGGGCGGCAAACCCACTTTCGTCGAGACGCTGGACGCTGTCGAAGTCGCGAAAAAGAGCGGCATGCCCCTGGCGCCGATCATGATCTACGGCGACGACGTCACCCATCTGTTGACCGAAGAAGGCATCGCCTATCTGTACAAGGCGCGAACGCTGGAAGAGCGTCAGGCCATGATCGCCGCCGTCGCAGGCGTCACCTCCATCGGCCTGCGCCACAACCCGAAAGACACCGCCCGCATGCGCCGTGAAGGGCTGATTGCGCTGCCTGAGGATTTGGGCATTCGTCGCACCGATGCCAGCCGCGAACTGCTGGCGGCCAAGAGCGTCGCCGAGCTGGTGGAATGGTCCGGCGGTTTGTACAACCCGCCTGCGAAATTCAGGAGCTGGTGATGCGCGCATTCAATGTAGCTTTCGATGCCTTCGATGCAACGCCGAACCCTGCGTCACTGACAGAGCGCCTGGCCGATCTGGCCGTCGATGCGCTGATCGACGAAGCCGACCTGTCGCCAAAACCGGCGCTGGTCGATCGTCGCAGCAGTGGTGCCCACACAGATCTGCACCTGGGCTTGATGCACGCATCAGCGCTCTCGCTGTGGCCGGCGTTCAAGCAGATGGCCGACGCCGCTGTCGCCATTGGCGAGATCAACCCGCTTTTGCGGGAAACCATCGGCCGACTCGGTCGCGAGGGCGAAGTCGCGATGATGCGCACCACCAATGGGGTGAACACCCACCGTGGCGCGATCTGGGCATTGGGCTTGTTGGTCACCGCTGCAGCGCTGGACCCCGATGATCTCTGTCCGGAAGGGCTGTGCCAACGCGCCAGCCATCTGGCAATGATCGACGATCGTCACCAGGGCGAGAGTCAAAGCCATGGCCAGGCCGTTGCGCAAAAATACGGCGCAACGGGTGCCCGAGGGCAAGCGCAAGCGGGTTTCCCTGCCGTCACTCAAACCGGCTTGCCGCAACTCATCCGCAGCCGCGCCGCCGGGCATGGCGAGCAGAACGCGCGACTCGATGCACTGCTGGCGATCATGACCAAGCTGTCCGATACCTGCGTGCTGTATCGCGCGGGTGAAGCAGGCCTGCACGCCATGCAACACGGTGCCCAGCGGGTACTGGACGCCGGTGGCAGCGCGACCCTCAGCGGCCGTCGCGCGCTGAATCAGCTGGATCAACAGCTGCTGAGCCTGAACGCCTCCCCTGGCGGCGCTGCCGATTTGCTCGCCGCTTGCCTGTTTATTGATCGCCTGGAGCCTGCGCTCGGCGATGCAACGAGGAACGTCTGATCATGGAAACCCTGTCTTTTGAATTCCCTGCCGGGCAACCGCCTTTGGGGCGCGCGCTGGTAGGTTGCGTCGGTTCGGGTGATCTGGAAGTGCTGCTGGAGCCGGGTCAGCCGGGCAAGCTGACGATCCAGGTGCTGACGTCGGTCAACGGCAGCTCGGCGCGCTGGGAAAATCTCTTCCAGCGCATGTTCGACGGCCAGACGCCACCGGCCATGAGCATCGACATTCACGATTTCGGCGCGACACCGGGCGTGGTTCGGCTGCGCCTGGAGCAAGGTTTCGAGGAGGTCGGTCATGACTGACAGCACGCGGCTTCTGCAGCAGCACAGTTTCGTCGAACTCGGCGCCCGGCAACGCGCTCGCGCACTGCTGGACAACGGCAGTTTTCGTGAGCTGATCGATCCCTTCGAGCGTCTGGTTTCCCCTTGGCTGGCCAAGCAGGGCGTCGTGCCCCAGGCCGACGATGGCGTGGTAATCGCCAAAGGCACGATCGATGCCAAACCGGTGGTGATCTGCGCCATCGAAGGCGGCTTTCAAGGCGGCAGCATGGGCGAAGTCGGCGGCGCCAAAATGGCCGGCGCGCTTGAGTTGGCCGCCGAAGACAACCGCAAGGGCATCCCCACGGCAGCCGTTCTGTTGCTGGAAACCGGGGGCGTGCGCTTGCAGGAAGCCAATCTCGGGCTGGCCGCTATCGCCGATATTCACGCGGCCATTGTTGATCTGCGCCGCTATCAGCCGGTGATCGGCGTGGTGGCGGGCAGCGTCGGCTGCTTCGGCGGCATGTCCATCGCCGCGGCGCTGTGCAGTTATCTGGTCGTTACCCAGGAAGCACGTCTGGGCCTGAACGGCCCGCAAGTCATCGAACAGGAAGCCGGCATCGAGGAATACGACTCCCGCGACCGTCCGTTCATCTGGAGCCTGACCGGGGGCGAGCAACGTTTTGCCAGCGGTCTGGTAGACGCCTTTGTCGCCGATGACATCAGCGCCATTCAGCAACAGGTGCAAGCGTTGTTGCACAAGGGCAAGCCCGAGCAGGAGCGCAGCAGCCGGTACGCCTGGTTCCTCGAGCGTCTGGCCCAAGTGGACACCGGCCAGCAGATAGCGCCCTCTGCCGTGCGCAGCGCGTATGAAGGAGACCGGACATGAGTGATTATTCGATTCGTGGATTGAACTGGTTCAATGCCCTCGCCGCAAAGGCCGCTGAAGTGGCGGGGCTGCCGGCGTCGGTGAAAGCAGCGGACGGCACGCTGGGTGATCGCCCGGCGCGATTCCTGGCCGTGGTCGCCGACCCTGCCAGTCGTTTTCCCCGCGCACAAAATGGCGAAGTCGGATTGCTTGAAGGGTGGGGGCTGGCCCAGGCCGTGGACAGCGCCATCGAGCTGGATCAGGACAGCGACAACAAGCGGACATTAATCGCGATCATCGACGTGCCGAGTCAAGCCTATGGCCGCCGCGAGGAAGCGCTGGGTATTCACCAGGCACTGGCCGGGGCGGTCGACGCTTATGCTCGGGCGCGTCTGGCCGGGCATCCGGTGATCGGGCTGCTGGTAGGCAAGGCGATGTCCGGCGCGTTTCTCGCCCACGGTTATCAGGCCAATCGGCTGATTGCCCTGCGCGACCCAGGCGTCATGGTTCACGCCATGGGCAAGGCCTCGGCGGCGCGGGTGACACTGCGCAGCGTCGAAGAACTGGAAAAACTCGCCGCCAGCGTGCCGCCGATGGCCTACGACATCGACAGCTACGCCAGCCTCGGCCTGCTCTGGGAAACCCTTTCGGTCAGTCAAATCGAGCAGCCCACGGCATCGGATATCACCCTGGTTCAGGACTGCCTGATTGCAGCGATCAAAGACACCCTCGCCGGTGGCAATGACCTGAGTTCACGCCTGGGCGCGCCCAACCGTGGGGCGTCGTCGAAAGTTCGCGAGCTGTTGCGGGCGCAGTGGTAATGAGCAATTTTCAGCCGCTGCTGCCCCACGATTTGTTGTGGGGTTTGCCGACGGCGGCGTTGCCGATCGACGCGCCGGCATGGGCCTTCGAGGTCGTTGGCCTGGGTCATCCAGTGGTGGTCCGCCGCGCCCGTGTCGCGGCCGGCCTGGTGGCGGTGGGTGTGCGGGGGCGCTCGCGGGATCAGCGTTACGCCACTCACATGAAGCTCGACGATGTGCAACAGCGCGTGCGGCCTGAAGCGTTGATCGCCATGGCGCCTGACGCCGATTGGCCAGCGTTGCGAGCCTTACGGCAGATCCGTCCCGTGATGAACGCGCTTGGCCTGCTGTGGGGCGTGGCGGGTGGCGCCGGTTTTGAACTGGCGAGTGGCGTGCCGGTCCTGCACGCCGGCAGCGACCTCGATCTCATCCTGCGCACCCCGGATTTCTTTGATCGCCAGCACGCCGCTCGTTTGGTCGAGCAGCTTGCGGGCGCGGTGTGCCGAATCGACCTTCAGCTGCAAACACCGTTTGGCGCCGTGGCGCTGCGCGAATGGGCAGGATCGTCTCGCCAGGTGCTGCTTAAAGCCGAAGACGGCGCGCGGCTTGTGGATAACCCTTGGCTGGCGCAGGCGGTTGCGGCATGAGCAGCTTCTGGGCGTTTCCCGGTCAGGGCGCGCAACAGCCGGGCATGCTCCACGGGCTGCCGGAGCACCCGTTGGTCGCGCACTGCCTGGCAGAAGCGAGCTCGGTGTTGAACGAGGACGTCCTGACGCTGGACACCGCCGCCGCCCTGCAATCGACACGCGCTGTTCAGCTGTGTTTGTTGATCGCTGGCGTCGCCTGTGCGCGGGTGTTGATGGCCGACGGAAACGTCCCTGACATGGTTGCGGGTTTGTCCATCGGCGCTTATCCAGCCGCCGTCATCGCGGGCGCTCTGGATTTTTCGGATGCCGTGCGTCTGGTGGCGCTGCGGGGCGAGCTGATGCAAAGCGCTTATCCACAGGGCTACGGCATGACGGCGCTGATCGGCCTTGACCAACCCACCGTCGAAGCCCTGATTGCCCGAATTCATAGCGTTGAGAGCCCGGTCTATCTGGCCAACATCAACGCCGATAACCAGTTCGTCATTGCCGGGCGAGACGAGGCCATGGCGGCTGTCGCTGCGCTTGCAAAAGAGCAGGGCGCTGCGGCAACCAAGCGGCTGGCGGTCAGCGTGCCTTCCCATTGCGAGCTGCTGGCTGAACCTGCACGGGCGCTCGCCGATGCGTTTGCCCATGTGGGCGTGAAAGCGCCGGCGCTCAAATACCTCAGCGGCAGCACCGCGCGGCCGATGCTCAGCGCCGACAAGGTGCGCGACGATCTGGCGTTCAACATGTGCCGTGTCATCGACTGGCGCAGCACGGTGCAAACCGCGTACGAGCGCGGCGCGCGGCTGCACATCGAATTGCCGCCGGGCACGGTGTTGACGGGCCTGGCGCGACGCGTCTTCGAACAAGGATCGGCCGTCGCTTTCCAGGGCGCCCGGCTGGATACGCTCAGCGCGCTGTCGCGAGAGGAGGAACGCCGCCACTCATAAACCGACTGCTGCTTTCGAAGGAACACAAAAACAACAACTTCGACGATGCAATTTGAGGATTAGAACAATGGTGATTTATGGCGTGGCGTTACTCGCAATCTGCACCCTCGCGGGGGTGATTCTCGGTGATCTGCTCGGCGTGCTGCTGGGCGTCAAATCCAACGTGGGCGGCGTCGGGATCGCGATGATCCTGTTGATCTGCGCCCGGCTTTTCATGCAAAAGCGCGGCGGCATGAGCGAAGGCTGCGAAATGGGCGTCGGGTTCTGGGGCGCCATGTACATCCCGGTGGTCGTAGCCATGGCCGCTCAGCAAAACGTCGTTACGGCGCTTAAGGGCGGGCCGATCGCGGTCATCGCGGCGGTGGTGTCGGTGGTGGTCTGTGGCTGCACGATTGCGGTCATCAGCCGCATCAACAAGGGCGAGCCACTGCCCAAAGAGGACGAACTGGCGAACCCGCTCCCGGTGATCGCGCCAACTGTTTCGCCAGCAGGAGGCCGCTGATATGTGGGAGCTCATTCAGAAAGACCTGATCAGTCAGGGCCTCGTTACCGCGTTTGCGGTCGTGGGCGTGGTGATGTGGATTTCGGTGGTGTTGTCCAAGCGCCTGACGTTCGGGCGCATCCATGGTTCGGCCATTGCGATCGTCATCGGCCTGGTGCTGGCGTGGGTCGGCGGCACGATGACCGGGGGCCAGAAAGGGCTGGCGGACCTGGCTTTGTTCTCCGGGATCGGCTTGATGGGCGGGTCGATGCTGCGTGATTTCGCCATCGTCGCCACGGCCTTCGAAGTGCAGGCCACCGAAGCGAAAAAGGCCGGATGGGTCGGCGCGTTCTCGCTGTTGCTCGGCACGTTGCTGCCGTTCATTGTCGGCTGCTGCGTGGCGTACGCGTTCGGCTATCGCGATGCTGTCAGCATCACCACCATTGGCGCGGGCGCGGTGACGTACATCGTCGGACCGGTGACTGGCGCGGCGTTGGGCGCGAGCTCGGACGTGATGGCGCTGTCGATCGCGACCGGTCTGATCAAAGCCATTCTGGTGATGGTCGGCACCCCGATGGCTGCACGCTGGATGGGGCTCGATAACCCGCGTTCAGCGATGGTTTTCGGCGGCTTGGCCGGCACCGTGAGCGGCGTGACGGCAGGACTCGCGGCAACTGATCGGCGGCTGGTGCCTTACGGCGCGCTGACGGCGACCTTCCACACCGGGCTCGGCTGCCTGCTGGGGCCTTCCCTGCTGTACTTCATCGTCCGCGGGATTTTGGGCTGAGGCTTCGAGGTGCGCGGCGTGTTTTCGTCGCAATTCCTAAGGCCGAGCCCGGATGATTTTCCGTCGCAAAACCTGTAGGAGCGCGCTTGCCCGCGAAGGCTTTGGTTCGGACGATCAAGATGCGTCGGCTGCACCGGCCTGTTCGCGGGCAAGCGCGCTCCTACGCCTTCGGCAGAAGCGGGTCCGGCAAGGCCTCGGCGGCGGACCTCAACGAGCAAACCTGGATGCGGGGTTATTCTCGCGGGCAGACGTGAATTTGGCGTCCGCCGCGAACCTGTAGGAGCGCGCTTGCCCGCGAAGGCTTTGTTTCTGACGATAGAGATGTGTTGGCTTTACCGGCCTCTTCGCGGGCAAGCGCGCTCCTACGCCTTCGGCAGAAGCGGGTTCGGCGTGGCCTCGGCGGCGGTCATCAACGAGCAAATCTCGATGCGGGGTTATTCTCACGGGCAGACATGTATTTGGCGTCCGCCGCGAACCTGTAGGAGCGCGCTTGCCCGCGAAGGCTTTGGTTTTGACGATAGAGATGTGTTGGCTTTACCGGCCTCTTCGCGGGCAAGCGCGCTCCTACGCCTTCGGCAGAAGCGGGTCCGGCAAGGCCTCGGCGGCGGGTCTCAACGAGCAAATCTCGATGCGGGGTTATTCTGACGGGCAGACGTGGATTTGGCGTCTGCCACAAAACCTGTAGGAGCGCGCTTGCCCGCGAAGGCTTTGGTTCTGACGATCGAGATACGTCGGCTGCACCGGCCTGTTCGCGGGCAAGCGCGCTCCTACGCCTTCGGCAGAAGCGGGTTCGGCGTGGCCTCGGCTGCGGGCCTCAACGAGCAAATCTCGATGCGGGGTTATTCTCACGGGCAGACGTGAATTTGGCGTCTGCCACAAAACCTGTAGGAGCGCGCTTGCCCGCGAAGGCTTAGGTTCGGACGATCGAGATGCGTCGGCTGCACTGGCCTCTTCGCGGGCAAGCGCGCTCCTACGCCTTCGGCAGAAGCGGGTCCGGCAAGGCCTCGGCGGCGGACCTCAACGAGCAAACCTGGATGCGGGGTTATTCTCACGGGCAGGCATTGGATTTGGCGTGTGGCACAAAACCTGTAGGAGCGCGCTTGCCCGCGAAAAATCTCACAGCCACACAGCATCCCAGAGTGGATAATCCCCCACGCGTTTCACCAGCCCGGCCCGCAACGGATTGGCAACGATGTAACGTGCGACGGCCTGCAAATCTTCCTCCCGCCGAACCGCCCGGTCGTGATAACCCTTCTGCCATACCCGAAGCGGTGTGTGACCCGACCGCATGATCGCCAGCGCGCTGCCGGATTTAACCCGGCGTACCAGCATTCCCAACGTCCCCTCTCTCAACTCCACTAGCCAGTGAAAATGGTCCGGCATGACGACCCACGCCAGAGACTCTGCAATACCAGCTTGCTGGGCCCGTCGAAACTCTTCGACCACCAGCCGGCCGGTGCGCCAGTTGGTGAACAGCGGTTGTCGGCCATTCACTACGGAGGTCAGAAGATAAATCTGTCTTACTCCCGAATAACGGCCTAGTCGGAGATCAGCGCTTCTTTGTGACATTGGCATTCCTTTGCGCGTTGTGAGATGTGCAGGATCAGGCTAGTGCACAGGCAATCAGCTCTGCGGCAAACAGATATTCCGGATGTGTCCGTGATGACGCATTCGCGGGCAAGCGCGCTCCTACGCCTTCGGCAGAAGCGGCCTCGGCGGCGGTCATCAACGAGCAAATCTCGATGCGGGGGTATTCTCACGGGCAGACGTGGATTTGGCGTCCGCCGCAAACCTGTAGGAGCGCGCTTGCCCGCGAAGGCTTTGTTTCTGACGATAGAGATGTGTCGGCTGCACCGGCCTCTTCGCGGGCAAGCGCGTTCCCACAGGGCGTCGACTCAGGCCTGGGCCAGCCGGTTCGAATACATCCGGCATTCCGCCAGCAGCGCCAGCAGGTTCGGGTCCCGTTCGCGGGCTTTGAGGAAGACCAGTCCGATGTGCTGCTGCATGCGGTATCGCGCCTGCAGCGGCACCAGGCGGACGCGGTTTTCGTAGACGGCGGCGATTCGCCCCGGCAGCAAGGCGTAGCCCACCCCCGAGCTGACCATGCTCAGCAGGGTGAAGATGTCGTTGACTTGCATCGCCACTTTCGGCTCAAAACCTGCCTGTTGAAATACCATCGCCCCATCTCGATGGGTCGCGAAACCTTGCGTCAGGGTAATGAACGTCGCTTCGCGCAGATCGCTCAGGTCCACTTCGCTGTGGTGGGCCAAGGGTGAATCCACTGGGGCCGCGAGGAAGATGTCATCTGAGAACAGTGGCAAATGCTCGCAATCCGGATCACTCACGGATTCGTTCAGCGACACCAGAATCGCATCCACTTCCATGTTCTTCAGCTTGTAGAACAGGTCAATGTTCGAGCCCAGAATCAGGTCGATATTGAGTTCGCTGCGGCGGATCTTCAGGCCCATGATCAGCTGCGGCACGGTTTTGACCGTCAGTGAATACAGCGCGCCCAGCTTGAACCGCGCCGCCGAAAACCCCGCCGCCTGCCGCGTCTGTTCGATGGTGCTGAGTACGTCCTGCACCAGCTTCTGCGCGCGCTCCTCCAGCACGTAAGCGCCTTCGAGCGGCGTGAGGTTGCGACCCTCGTGCTTGAACAGCGGGCAACGCAACGCGCTTTCCAGCGAGTGAATCGCCCGATGCACACTGACCGTACTCGTCTGCAACTCTGCCGCTGCCCGAGCCAGATTGCCGGTGCGCATAAACGCCAGAAAAATTTCCAGCTTCTTGAGGGTGAGCTCTTCGTCGATCTGCATCGTGTGGGCCCGCGCCGGGTTCTTGTTTTGAGAGCGCCCGATTGTGCCGAAGAGATCGGCGGCTGACTGCATTAAATTCTCGATAACACGACACAATGCGTTGTCATTGCGGTACAGAAGCAGGACCCTTGGCGCGTGTCGTGCAACTTAGAGAGGTAGTGTGCGGATGTACTACGGAGAAAAATTCAACGCCTGGACCCATTTGGTGGGCGCGATTCTGGCCACGATCGGCGCGGCGTGGATGCTGGTTGTCGCGACGATGACCGGGGACATCTGGAAGATCATCAGCGTCGCGGTCTATGGTGTGGCGTTGGTCATGCTGTACAGCGCGTCGACGGTTTATCACAGCGTTCGCGGTCGGGCCAAAGTGATCATGCAAAAGGTTGATCACTTTTCGATCTATCTGCTCATCGCTGGCAGCTACACGCCGTTTTGTCTGGTGACACTGCACGGGGCGTGGGGCTGGACATTGTTCGGCATCGTCTGGGCGCTGGCGATCATCGGCATTCTGCAGGAGATCAAACCCCGCTCCGAGGCGCGGGTGATGTCCATCGTCATCTACGCGGTCATGGGCTGGATTGTGCTGGTCGCGGTCAATCCGCTGATCGCTGCGCTGGGCATGGCCGGCTTCGTCTGTCTGGCGCTGGGCGGGGTGTTCTACACCGTGGGGATCATTTTCTTTGCGTTCGACACCAGGGTCAGACACTTCCATGGGGTCTGGCACCTGTTCGTCATCGCCGGCAGCCTTCTGCACTTTGTCGCGATCATGCGTTATGTGTTGTGAGGCTAGAGCGGTAGACCGCTGAAACCGCGGTTGCTACGGATTCTGCGCCAGCCATTGCATCTGGATTCGACGAAGAACCTGTAGGAGCGCGCTTGCCCGCGAAGGCATTGGTTAGGACGACAGAGATGTGTCGCCTGTACCGACCTCTTCGCGGGCAAGCGCGCTCCTACACTCGGATTGCGCCAGGCAGACAACCGGCGGCGTGCGCAAATTCAGCGCCGTTCGCCAGCAAGCCGGCTCCTACAGATTGGTATCTGACGCGGTAATCGAGCAATCCATGCGCCGCTTCGGTGCAGCTCTTCTTTCAAATCACTGATCATTTTCTGTACACCCCACAGCCCTGCGCGCTTTCCCTTCTGCACCAATGCGGATAACTTTCGCACCTGATTGAAGCATTTAATTCATTTGTTTTATTTGTTGAATTATTTGATTCGTCATCTTAGTCTGAACTTCGAAACGCCCCCTCTTGTGGTAAGGCGGCCTTCTTGAACTGACTGATCAATCGGGGAGCAAGACATGAATGTGAAAGTACTCTTGAGCATGGCCGTGGCAACCGCCTTTTCCGCATCCACCTGGGCCGCTGACTGGACCGTCGGGGCCAACGTGGGCAACGTGCCGTGGGAGTTTCAGGATGCCAAAGGCGACATCGTCGGATTCGAAGTCGACGTGGTGAAAGAAGTCGCCAAGCGCGCCGGCAAGACCGTGGAATTCGTCAACATCCCGTTCAACGGCCTGTTCAGCGCCGTGCAGTCCAAACGCGCCGACATCGCCATCTCTTCGATCACCATCACGCCCAAACGCCTTGAATCGGTCGGCTTTGCCCAACCGTATTACGACAGCGACCAGTCCCTGTCCGTGCTCGCCAAATCCGGCATCAACGGCCTGAAAGACATGGACGGCAAGGTGGTCGGTGTCGACACCGGCTCCACCGGCGACATGTGGGTCAACGCCCATCAGGCCGAATACAAGTTCAAGGAAGTCTCACGCTACGAAGGCCTGTCGCCTGCGATGCTTGATCTCGCGTCCGGCCGCATGGACGGCTATGTCAGCGATATCCCGGCGGTCCTGTACTACATCAAGGACAAGCCGCAGTACAAAGTCGTCGCGAAAATTCCTACCGGTGAGAAGTACTCCCTGATGCACGCCAAGGGCTGGGCCTCGGCCGGCCAGGTCAACGACATCATCTCCACGATGAAGAAAGAAGGCGTGATCGCCGACCTGCACAAGAAGTGGTTCGGTGCCGACGCTGATCCGGAGTCCAGCACCGTCAAGGTGGTCGACGTTCCCAAGTAATCCCTGATCGCTAGGCCCGCCCCGTCCCTGCTCGCCACCAAGGAATCGCAATGGAGTTGTTAGAAACGTTCTTCAACTGGAGCGTGTTCGTCGATGCGCTGCCACTGATGCTCCGCGGCCTGGGCGTGACTGTGATGCTGGGCGTGGTCAGCATCATTCTCGGCCTGGTGGGCGGGCTGGTGCTGGCGATGCTGCGGTTGTACGGATACGCGCCGGTGCGGTTTCTCGCGCGGGTGTACATCGACGTGCTGCGCTCGATTCCATTGCTGGTGCTGTTGGTGCTGATCTATTACGCGCTGCCGTTCGTGGGCATTCGCCTGTCGTCGTTCGCGGCGGCGACTGCGGCGCTGTCACTGGTGTCGTGCGCGTATTCGGCGGAGATCTTTCGCTCCGGCATTGAGGCTATTCCGCGCGGGCAATTCGAAGCCTCGGCCTCCCAGGGCATGAGTTTTTTCAACACCATGCGCGACATCATCCTGCCCCAGGCCATGCGCATCGTCATGCCGCCCATGACCAGCAACTGCATCAACGTCATGAAAGACACCGCCTTGGCGTCGGTCGTGGCGATGCCTGATCTGCTTAAACAAGCCACTCAGGCGCAAGCGCTGTCAGCCAACCCGACACCGCTGGTGGGCGCGGCGGTCATGTACCTCTTGCTGCTTCTGCCCCTGGTGCAACTGGTGAGCTGGATCGAGCGACGTAATGGCGCCGGGAGGAAAAGCGCATGAGCACCGTCATCGAAATGGAAGGCGTGGCCAAATTCTACGGGCCGTTCCAGGCCCTGACCGACATCAACCTGACCGTCGATCAAGGCGAAGTGGTGGTGATCCTCGGGCCATCGGGCTCAGGGAAATCGACACTGATTCGCTGCATCAATCTGCTGGAGGAATACCAGCAGGGCGACATCCGCGTCGGCAGCCAACGGGTTGAAACAGGCCCGAAACTGGCAGGTATCCGATGCGAAGTCGGTATGGTTTTCCAGAATTTCAACCTGTACCCGCACCTCACCGTCCTTGCCAACGTGGCGCTCGCGCCGGTGCGGGTGCGCGGCATGTCGCGCCTTGACGCCAACGAACGCGCGCGCCTGCTGCTGGAGAAAGTCGGCATGGGCGCCCACGCGGCGAAATACCCCAGCCAGTTGTCCGGCGGTCAGCAGCAGCGCGTGGCCATCGCTCGAACCATGGCCATGGAGCCACGGGTGATCCTGTTCGACGAACCCACTTCCGCACTCGACCCGGAGATGGTCGGCGAAGTGCTGGACGTCATGCAGAACCTCGCCCGCTCGGGCGTGACCATGGTCGTCGTGACCCATGAAATGGGCTTTGCGCGCAAGGTCGCCGACCGGGTGATCTTCATGGAAAACGGCCGAATCATTGAACAGAACAACCCGCACGATTTCTTCACGGCCCCGCAAGAGCCGAGAACCCGCGCGTTTTTGCAGGCCATCCTGCATCACTGATCAGACTCTGGAGTTCATCCCTTGAATGCCTTGGACATCGATTACGTACGCAGCCAGTTTCCCGCGCTCGGCAGCGGCTATGCCTACCTGGACAACGCCGGCGGCTCTGCCGTGCTCAAGCCGGTCGCCGACCGAATTACCGATTACTTGCTCAACAGCGCCGTGCAACTGGGCGCCTCCTACAGCGAGTCGGTCGACGCAGGCGCGCGGGTCATGCAGGCACGGGAATCCGTCGCGCAGCTGATCAACGCGCGCTACCCGGAAGAGTGCGTGATGGGCGGCTCGACCACCCATTTGTTGCAAATCCTTTGCCGCGCTATCGCTCCGTCGATTCATCCCGGCGACGAAATCATCGTCACCAACTGCGACCACGAAGCCAACATCGGGCCGTGGGTGCGGCTGTGTGAGGAACGCGGGGCGACGTTGCGCGTCTGGGCGGTCAATGCGCAGAGCATGGACCTGGAATTGGCTGATCTGGACGCGCTGCTTAGCGACAAGACCCGCTACGTGGCCATGACTCATGCGTCGAACATCCTCGGCAGCGTCAACCCGGTCGCCGAAGTCGCGCGCCGTGTGCACGCGGTCGGCGGCAAGGTGTGCGTCGATGCCGTGGCCTACGCGCCCCATCGGCTGGTCGATGTGCAGGCCAGCGGCGCCGATTATTACGTGTTCAGTTTCTACAAGACCTTCGGCCCGCACTTCGCCGTGCTGTGGGGCCAGCGGGAAGCCTTGCTGGAGCTGCCGAGCCTGAACCACTTTTTCATCGGTCAGGAGGTCATTCCCTACAAGTTGCAGCCTGGCAATTTGAACTACGAGCTGTCCTACGGCTGCATTGGCATCAGCGATTACCTGATCGACATCGGCCGACGCCTCGGCGCCAGCGGCAGCGAACGCCAGTTGATGCAGGCCGCGTTCGATGCCTTTGAAGTCCAGGAAGACCTGCTGGCCGAGACGCTGCTGGCGTTTCTGCGGGAGACGGAGGGCGTACGAATCATCGGAAAATCCCGTGTGACCGACGGTGATCGCGTGCCGACCATCAGCTTTGTGGTGGAGGGTATTCAGTCGGAAGCCATCGTGCGCCGCGTGGACAACCACCGCATGGGCATCCGCTTTGGTGACTTCTATGCTCGCCGCCTGATCGAACAGTTGGGGCTGACCCCATACGGCGGCGTGGTTCGTGTGTCGATCGCCCACTACAACAGCGTCGATGAGCTGAATCGCCTGGTTGAGCATCTGGCCCGGGCGATCACAGAACTGCGTCCCTCCTGACTTCTATCGAGCCTTTTTATGCCTGTACCCCAAACCCTGGCCGAGCTGCGTGCCGCCATCGTCGAACATCAGGAACGCCTGACCGCGCGGCAGCGTGATGCGGCGCATTACCTGAACGAGCACCCCCACGATGTGGCGCTGAACACGGTCGCGGCGCTGGCGAAGATCTCCGGCATCCCGTCCTCCGCGTTCATACGGCTGGCCCAGGCGCTAGGCTTCGGCGGGTTCAGCGATCTGCAGCGCCTGTTCAAACAGCCGTTGCAGCAGGCCGGGCAGGGCAGTTTCAAAGAGCGCATCCGGCACTATCGCGGCGAGCAATTGCTCGACGATCCCACCGATGTGGGCGCCATGCTCTCGGCGTTCAGCCGCGCGAATATCGTTTCGTTGGAGCACCTGGCCGAAGGGGAGCAAGTCGAGGCGATCGAACGCGCCATCGAGCTGTTGGAGCAGGCGAGAACCACCTTCGTGGTCGGTATGCGCCGTTCGTTTCCCATGGCGTCCTACCTGAGTTACGCCCTCAGCCGTGTCGGTCGCCGCGCCGTACACATCAGCGGTCTCGGCGGCAGTTTGCGCGAACAGGTCGGCGCGCTGCACGGCGATGACGTGCTGGTGGCGGTGAGTTTTCCGCCGTACGCGCAGGAAACCATCGACGCCTGTCAGCAAGCCGTCGCCGCGGGGACGCCCATCGTGGCGATCACTGACAGCATTCTCAGCCCCATCGGCCAAACCGCGTCAGTGATGATTGAGGTCAACGACGCCGAGCTGCTGGGCTTTCGCTCGCTCACTGCTGCGTTCTGCATTGCGCAGACCCTGGCCATGGGCCTGGCCTTTCGCACCGGTCAGACCCTTGATGGTCCGGACCACGATGCATTGAAAACCATCGACTGCTGAGCCCTGGCTTGGCGGTCTGCCGACTGTTCGAACGTTGCAGGAGTAGGCTTTTATGGCGTCACCCATTCGAGATCTGGTCGGCTACGGCCGGCAGCGTCCCCAAGGCACCTGGCCCAACGGTGCGCGTCTGGCGGTCAACTTTGTCATCAATTACGAAGAGGGTTCGGAGCGCTCCCTGGCCATGGGCGATCCTGACCAGGAGAGCATGACCGAGTGGGGCAGCTATCAGTTTCCCGATGGCGTGCGCAATCTGGCGATGGAGTCGATGTATGAGTACGGCGCACGCGTCGGCATCTGGCGGATCCTCGACATCCTGCAACAGGCCAACGTCCCGGCGACGTTTCATGCCTGCGCGGTGGCCTTCGAGCAGAACCCGGAGGTTGCCAAGGCGGCGGTCGAGCTGGGCCATGAAATCTGCAGCCACGGCTATCGCTGGGAGGAAGTGTTCCGCCTGACCGAGGCCGAGGAGCGCGAGCACATTCGTCTGGCGATCGAATCGTTCGAACGCACCTGCGGCAAGCGTCCGGTGGGCTGGTATTGCCGCTACGGCGCCAGCGTCCACACGCGTCGGCTGGTGGCGGAAGAGGGCGGTTTTCTCTACGACTCAGATGCCTACAACGACGACGTGCCGTATTTCGTCGACGTCGAGGGCAAGCAACATCTGGTGGTGCCGTACACCAGCGACGTCAACGACTTCCGTTACTGGAACTCGCCGGGCTTGTCCCAGGCATCCGATTTCCTTGAGTACATGAAGGAAAGCTTCGATGTGCTGTACGAAGAGTCCGCCGACGGCCTGCGAATGATGTCCATCGGGCTGCACCCACGCATGGTCGGACGTCCGGGTCGGGTCCGCGCGATCAAGCATTTCATCGAATACGCCCAGGCCCGCGAAGGCGTCTGGTTCACCACCCGCGAAGAGATCGCCAAGGCCTGGCTGACCCGCGCCTGACGGAGTGAACGACATGCAGGCTTTTGATCTGATCATCCGCAACGCCAATGTGGTGACGGCGGCGGACGGTTTCCTGTGCGACATCGGCGTGCGCGACGGTCGAATTGTCGCGCTGGGCCTGGGCCTGCAAGGTGCGGCGCAGGAAGTTGATGCGCGAGGGCGGACCGTCACGCCGGGCGGGATCGACAGCCATGTGCATCTGGATCAGCCGACCGGCGATGGCTCGGTCATGGCCGATGACTTCGAGAGCGGCACCCGCTCGGCGGCGTGTGGCGGGACTACAACAGTGATTCCCTTTGCCTGCCAGCAGAAGGGACAAAGCTTGCGGGCGGCGGTGGAGGATTACCATCGGCGTGCGGACGGTCGGGCGCTGATCGATTATGCGTTTCACCTCATCGTCACCGACCCCACCGAAGACGTGCTGCGCCGCGAGCTGCCCGAGCTGATTGCCGAGGGCTACACCTCATTCAAAATCTACATGACCTACGATGCGTTGAAGCTCAACGACCGGGAGATTCTGGAAACCCTGTCGGTGGCGCGAGCGGAAGGCGCGATGGTGATGCTGCACGCCGAAAACAGTGACTGCATCGCCTGGCTGACCGAGCGCCTGCTTGCCGCTGGCCACAGTGCGCCGCGTTATCACGCCACATCGCGGCCGATGCTGGTCGAGCGTGAAGCCACGCACCGGGCCATTGCACTGGCCGAGCTGGTCGATGTGCCGATCCTCATCGTGCATGTCTCGGGGCGCCAGGCCATTGAGCAGATCCGCTGGGCGCAGAGCCACGGCTTGAAGGTTTATGGCGAAACCTGCCCGCAGTATCTGTTTCTGACGGCGGATTCACTGGGCTGCGATGACAGCTTCGAAGGCGCGAAATGCATCTGCAGCCCGCCGCCGAGAGACGCCGGCAATCAGCAAGTGGTCTGGAACGGCCTGCAGAATGGCTCGTTTGAAGTGTTCTCATCGGATCACGCGCCGTTCCGCTACGGCGGCCCGGACGGCAAACGTGCCCATGGCGAGACGGCGCCGTTTTCCGAAGTGGCCAATGGCATTCCTGGCGTCGAAACGCGCATGGCGCTGCTCTGGTCGGAAGGCGTGCGCAAAGGGCGAATCACGCCGCAGGCGTTTGTCGCGCTGACGGCCACCAATGCGGCGCGGTTGTACGGTTTGTACCCGCGCAAGGGCAGCATCGCTATCGGGTCGGATGCGGATCTGGTGATCTGGGATGAAGACCTGGACATCGAGCTGACCAACGAAATGTTGCACCACAACGTCGATTACACCCCGTACGAGGGGATGCGCTTGACGGCATGGCCGGCGATGACCTTTGCCAGAGGGGAACGGGTGTGGGATGGAAGCCCGTTGGGTGAACCGGGGCGCGGAGAATTTCTGCCCTGCGCCCGGCCGGAACCGGCGAAAGCACGACGACGAGAGTCGGAACTGCCTGAGTAGACGCTCAGGTCGCATGGGTATCCACCTTTAATTACGCGACCAACTGATAATTGTAGGAGCGCGCTTGCCCGCGAAATCGTCAGTACGGACGACGAAAATTATGTTGGCTGCACGGGCCTCTTCGCTGTAGGACCGGCTTCAGCCGGGAAGAGGCCGGTGTGTGCGCCATCAATCTTGCAGCGTAACGCCTGACGCCTTCTCGGCTGAAGCCGGTCCTACAAATCCCCCCACAGCTGTTGTGCGATGCTCAGCGCCACCACCGGCGCGGTTTCGGTGCGCAGCACGCGGGGGCCGAGGCGGGCGGCGTGGAAACCGGCGTCCTGCGCCTGATCCACTTCGGCGTCATTCAGGCCGCCTTCAGGGCCGATCAGAAATGCCAGGCTGCCGGGCTTTTCATGACTGGTCAGGGGCGCCGCGACAGGGTGTAGCACCAGCTTCAAGTCCGCTTCTGTCTGCTTGAGCCAGTCGGCCAGGGTCACTGGCGCATGAATCACCGGCACCACTGAGCGGCCACACTGTTCACAGGCACTGATTGCGATCTGCTGCCAGTGCGCCTGACGCTTCTCCGCACGCTCATCTTTCAGGCGCACTTCGCAGCGTTCGCTGATGATCGGGGAGATTTGCGTCACGCCCAGTTCGGTGGCTTTCTGAATCGCCCAGTCCATCCGCTCGCCACGGGAGAGGCCCTGGCCGAGATGGATCTGCAAAGGAGACTCCGGCTGACCGGCGAAGCTTTCCGTCACCTGCACCCGCACCTGCTTTTTGCCGACCTCCGCCAGCGTGGCGCGAAACTCATGGCCCGAGCCATCGAACAACTGCACCGCGTCTCCTTCGGACATGCGCAACACGCGGCTGATGTAATGGGCCTGGGCCTCTGGCAGTTCGTGCTCACCGACGCTGAGGGTGGCATCGACGAAAAAGCGGGACAGTCTCATGGTTGTTTCTCTAAATATTGTGTTGAAGGCAGCACCTGTAGGAGCGTGGCTTGTCCCGCGATCTGGCGCGAAGCGGCAGCAAGAATGGTGAACTCGTCGAGTCAGAGTTAACGCGTTTACGCAATTTACGGCGGTTCCCGCCGATCGCGGGACAAGCCACGCTCCTACAGAATGGGTGTAACGGTCTGCTACCCCGGATCACGGAAATCCGGATGGAAGTTCTCTCTCACCGCCACGCTCACGCTGCTGCGCGTCGCGATGTCGATCCCTTCGGTCGCCACGTCGGCCAGGAAGTCGATCTGCTCCGGCGTGATCACATACGGCGGCAGGAAGTACACCACGCTGCCCAGCGGACGCAGCAAAGCGCCTCGGGTCAGCGCGTGCTCGAACACCTTCAGCCCGCGCCGTTCCTGCCATGGATAAGGCGTTTTGCTGGCCTTGTCCTGCACCATCTCGATGGCAATCGCCATTCCGGTCTGCCGCACTTCAGCGACGTTCGGGTGATCGACCAGATGGGCCGTCGCGGTCTTCATGCGCTGGGCCAGCGCCTTGTTGTTTTCGATGACGTTGTCCTGCTCGAAAATATCCAGCGTCGCCAACGCCGCCGCGCACGCCAGCGGGTTGCCGGTGTAACTGTGGGAGTGCAGGAAAGCGCGCAGGGTCGGGTAATCGTCGTAAAACGCGTCGTACACATCATCGGTGGTGATGCACGCCGCCAACGGCAGATAACCGCCGGTCAATGCTTTGGACAGGCACAGGAAATCCGGACGGATGCCGGCTTGCTCGCAGGCAAACATCGTCCCGGTGCGGCCGAAGCCCACGGCGATTTCGTCGTGGATCAGGTGCACGCCATAACGATCGCAGGCCTCGCGCAGCAGCTTGAGGTAGATCGGGTCGTACATGCGCATGCCGCCCGCGCCCTGAATCAGCGGCTCGATGATCACCGCCGCGACGCTGTCGTGATGCTCGGCCAGGGTTTGCTCCATCACCGCGAACATCGTGCGGGTGTGCTCTTCCCAGCTCACGCCTTCAGGCCGGTGGTAGCAGTCCGGACTCGGCACCTTGATGGTGTCCATCAGCAGCGCTTTGTAGGTTTCGGTGAACAGCGGCACGTCGCCGACCGCCATCGCCGCCATGGTCTCGCCGTGGTAACTGTTGGTCAGGGTGACAAAGCGTTTCTTGTCCGGCTTGCCGCGATTGAGCCAGTAATGAAAGCTCATCTTCAGCGCGACTTCGATGCAGGACGAACCGTTGTCGGCGTAAAAGCAGCGCGTCAGGCCTTCGGGCGTCATCGCCACCAGACGCTCGGACAGCTCGATGACCGGCTGATGGCTGAAACCCGCCAGGATCACGTGCTCCAGCTGATCGACCTGATCCTTGATGCGCTGATTGATGCGCGGGTTGGCGTGGCCGAATACGTTGACCCACCACGAGCTGACCGCGTCGAGGTAGCGTTTGCCTTCGAAGTCCTCCAGCCAGACCCCTTCGCCGCGCTTGATCGGAATCAGCGGCAGTTTTTCGTGGTCTTTCATCTGGGTGCAGGGGTGCCAAAGGACCTTCAGGTCGCGCTGCATCCACTGGTCGTTAAGGCCCATTACTCTTCTCCACATAGCGGCTCGCATGACGCGCGGGCAAACAATCGCGCAAGCCTATGCAATGCATGCCAGCGGGACAACCTTTAGCGTGTTGTTTCAGTCGCTGCGCGCGCGAAAATCAGGCTCGCCGACATTGCTGGCGGGCGTTTCGCGGCTCGCGTATCCTTCGCGCTCTTCGAAAAATCGGACAACAAAATCCGACAATTCCCCCCGTTTTTCTCCGGAGTTCGCTGAATGCTTTCTGGTTGGCTGCGCGCCTGTGCGATGGTGATGGTTGGGACGGTCAGCGCTTCGGCGCTTGCTGTGGATAAACCGCATACGGTGATCGTCGTCGGCGGCGGTCTGGCGGGACTCACGACGGCTTACGAGCTGCAGAGCAAAGGCTGGCAAGTGACCTTGCTGGAAGCCAAACCCACCGTCGGCGGCCGCTCCGGTCTGGCCGGCAGCGAGTGGATCGGCAACGCCAAGGCCCAGCCGGTGCTGAATCAGTACATTGATCGCTTCAAGATCAAGGCGGTGCCCGCGCCGGAATTCGTGCGGACCCCGAGCTACCTGATCGAAGGCGAATACTTCACCGGCGCCGACCTGGCGACCAAACAACCGGCGACCGCTGAAGCCATCAAGCGCTACGAAGCGGCGGTGGATGACCTGGCCCGTTCGATCACCGACCCGGACAACCCGGCAGCCAACAGCACGCTGTTTGCGCTGGACCAGATCACCGTCTCCAACTGGCTGGACCGTCTGAGTCTGCCAGCGACCGCGCGCCAGCTGATCAATCAGCAGATTCGTACGCGCTATGACGAGCCTTCGCGTCTGTCGCTGCTTTACCTTGCGCAGCAAACGCGGGTGAACCGCGACGTCGACGACCGCGACCGTCGCGCCGCTCGTCTGCCGGGTGGCAGCGCGGTGTTGGCCGAGGAGTTCGTCAAACAGCTGAAAGTCATCAAGACCAATTCGCCGGTGTCGGCCATCAACCAGGACAAGGGCGGCGTGACCGTCAAGGTCGGTTCGCTGGGTTATGAAGCCGAATATGTTGTGTTGGCCGTGCCGTTGCGCGCGCTAAGCAAGATCCAGATGACCCCGGCGCTGGACGCCCAGCGTCTGGGCGCGATCAAGAGCACCAACTACGGCTGGCATGACCAGATCATGCTCAAGTTCAAGACCCCGGTCTGGGACAGCAAGGCGCGTATGTCCGGCGAAATCTACAGCAACACCGGCCTCGGCATGCTGTGGGTCGAGCCTGCTTTGAAAGGCGGCGCCAACGTCGTGATCAACCTGGCCGGCGACAACGCCCGCATCATGCAGGCGTTCGGCGACAAGCAACTGGTGGATCAAGTGCTGATCCGCATGCAGGCGTTCTATCCACAGGCGCGCGGTGCGTTCACTGGCTATGAACTGCGTCGCTCCAGCATCGACCCGTCCAGCGGCGGCGCCTACCTGGCGTTCGGCCCTGGCCAGATCAGCAAATACTGGCGCCTGTGGGAGCGACCGCTGCAGCGCGTTGCGTTTGCCGGCGAACACACCGACACCTTGTACCCGGGCACCCTTGAAGGCGCATTGCGTTCGGGTCAGCGCGCGGCGATTCAGGTGCAGGGTCTGTCTGAAGGCAAGTCGTTCGAACCGGTCAAAGCGCCGCCTCCGAAGGCCCCTGAACCGGCCAAGGAAAGCAGTGGCGGCATTGGCGGCTTCTTCTCGAACATGTTCGGCGGTTCCAAGCCTGAGCCAAAACCGGCCGAGAAAGCGCCAGCGCCTGCTCCGGCCCCAGCTCCAGCACCCGCCCCGGTAACGCCGCCGCCAGCTCCAGTGGTTGAACCGGCCAAGCCTGCGGTTGTGGAACCTGCGAAAAAGGCACCAGCCAAGAAAGAACCGGCGAAAAAGGAGCCCGTCAAAAAGGCTCCGGCCAAACCGGCCGCCACCCACAAAGCCCCTGCCAAAACCGACGCTGCGAAAAAAGCGCCGGCCAAGGCCGCGGGTAACAAGGCGGCACCGGCCACTGCGGCCACTCCGGTGGCACCGGCAACGGCGCCGGCAGCACCCGCGACCGACAGCAAAAACTGATCGGTAACGGCTGAAAACAAGGGCGCGGCTTGATACCGCGCCTTTTTTTCGTCTGGAAGGGCCGTAACGCTGGCTTAATCTCCTTCGCACGAAAATATGTCAGAAGATTTCAATCGGATTTCCTGATTCTTCAAAGCAACATTTTGCGCTTTCTTTCGATAGGTAAAGCGCTAGTCTCTCCCTCGGCCCTCACAGGATATTCAGCATGCAGCTACGCAACTCTTCTTCTCGCTATGGCTGGGTCAGCATCGTTTTGCATTGGGGTGTCGCGCTGACGGTGTTTGGCATGTTTGCGCTAGGGTTGTGGATGGTGGGGCTGGGCTATTACGACACGTGGCGCAAGGCCGGTCCCGACCTGCACAAGAGCATCGGCATCACGCTGTTCCTGTTCATGCTGATCCGGGTGATCTGGCGCTTCGTCAGCCCGCCGCCACCAGCGCCTGCCACGCACAGCCGGTTTGTGAAAACGGCTGCAAAGCTGGGCCATGCGTTTCTGTATCTGGACCTGTTTTTGGTGATGTTCGCCGGTTACCTGATTTCCACCGCAGACGGTGTCGGGATTCCGGTGTTTGGATTGTTCGAAGTGCCTGCCTTGATCAGCGGACTGCCCGACCAGGCAGACGTCGCAGGCACCGTGCACTTGTATCTGGCCTGGACCCTGGTGATTTTCGCAGGACTCCACGGGCTGGCCGCTTTGAAGCATCACTTCGTTGATCGTGATGCCACGCTTGTACGTATGCTTGGCCGCAAGGCCTGATACTCAATTCAACTGGAAAGGAAGAAGACGTATGTTGAAAAAGACACTTGCTGCACTGGCTCTGGGTACCGCCCTGCTGTCCGCTGGTCAGGCCATGGCCGCTGATTACACCATCGACAAGGAAGGCCAGCACGCCTTCATCAACTTCAAGATCAGCCACCTGGGCTACAGCTTCATCTACGGCACGTTCAAGGACTGGAACGGCACATTCAGCTTCGACGCGGCCAAGCCTGAAGACAGCAAGATCAGCATCGACCTGAAGACCGCCAGCGTCTTCACCAACCACGCTGAACGTGACAAGCACATCAGCAGCAAGGACTTCCTCGACGTCGCGACCTATCCTGACGCCAAGTTCGTGTCCACCAAGGTCACCAACATCGGCAAGAATGCTGACGGCAAGACCACGGCTGACGTGATCGGCGACCTGACCCTGCACGGCGTGACCAAGCCGGTCACCGTCAAAACCACGTTCCTGGGTGAAGGCAAGGATCCATGGGGCGGCTACCGTGCCGGCTTCGAGGGCACTACCTCGATCAAGCGTTCTGATTTCGGCAAGATGATGGACCTGGGCCCACAGTCCGACACCATGGAACTGGACATCTCGTTCGAAGGCGTCAAAGCCAAGTAAGACGCGTTGTCGTGGTGATAAAGCGCCGACCTTTGGGTCGGCGTTTTTGTGTCTGCCGTCGCTTTTGTAGGAGCGTGGCTTGTCCCGCGAACTGGCGCGCAGCGGCAGCCGGTTTGCCTGTCCGGATTCAAGATCGCGGATATCAGGTTTACGACGGGTGCCCCGCCGATCGCGGGACAAGCCACGCTCCTACCGTCATTCGTCGTCTAATCACGCAAACAAAAACGCCCCGAACCAGTCGGGGCGTTTTATTTGCTACTGAACAACCGGCGCCGCTTAACCTTCGCGGTTGCGGGTCAGCAGGGCTGGTTTTTCACCGCGTGGGCGGCTTGGCAGCTGATCAAGTTGCTCAGCCGAAGGGAAACGATCGCCCTTGGACTCTTTGTGCATGATCTTCGGTGCTGGCTGACCGTCGCGAGGCCCGCGAACCGCTGGCTCCTGACGCGCTGGCTGGTCTTCGCGTGCCGGACGACGAGCACGAGGCTGGTCTTCGCGACGAGCCTGACCGTCACGGCCGGAGCCGTTGCGAGGACCGCTGCGTTTGGCCGGTGCGCCGGCGGCGTCTGTGCTGGCGCCCGTTGCCGAACCACTGCCTGAACCACTGCGCGGACCGCTACGGCCCGGCGCCTGGCCGCGAGATGCGGGCGCGGCGCCTGTGGCAGGAGCGCCCGGACGACGACCGCGGCTCTGGGTCTTGTTCGGATAAGGACTGACGTAGTCGGCGCGGTTACCGAAATTGTCCACTTCATCATCCAGGAACTCGTCGGGAGCGCGATTCGCGCCCGCAGCCGCTGGTTGTGACTGGCGGGACTCGCTCGACGCGGTGCCCTGACGCGGCTTTTGAGGGCGCGCCGGACGTGCCGGGCGCTCGCCCGAGGGTGCGGCCGCTGCCGATGCCGGCTTTTCCTTGCCCTTGTCTTTGCCTTTGTCCTTGCGACCGCCGCCACCACCGCCGCCGTTCGGACCGTCGCCACGCGGGCCGCGGGAATTGCGCGGGTTACGCACGTCCGGACGCTCGCGAACTTCCGGCTTCTCGGCTTCAACGGCCGTGATGTCGAAGCCCATCAGATCGCCGTCGGCAATCTTCTGTTTGGTCATGCGCTCGATGCTCTTCAGCAGCTTCTCTTCGTCCGGCGCAACCAGCGAGATTGCTTCGCCGCTACGGCCTGCGCGACCGGTACGACCGATGCGGTGCACGTAGTCTTCGTCGACGTTGGGCAGTTCGAAGTTGACCACGTGGGGCAGCTGGTCGATGTCCAGACCACGGGCAGCGATGTCGGTCGCAACCATGATGCGAACGGTGCCGGCCTTGAAGTCGGCCAGCGCTTTGGTGCGCGCGTTCTGGCTTTTGTTACCGTGGATCGCCACAGCGCTGAGGCCGTGTTTGTCCAGGTACTCGGCCAGGCGGTTGGCGCCGTGCTTGGTGCGGGTAAACACCAGCACCTGTTCCCACGCGCCTTGAGTGATCAAGTGCGCCAGAAGCGAACGTTTGTGGTTGGCCGGCAGGCGGAACACGCGTTGTTCGATGCGCTCGACCGTGGTGTTCGGCGGCGTGACTTCGATGCGTTCCGGGTTGTGCAGCAGTTTGCCGGCCAGCGCGGTGATGTCCTGGGAGAACGTTGCCGAGAACAGCAGGTTCTGACGCTTGGACGGCAGACGCGCGAGGACTTTCTTCACGTCGTGAACGAAGCCCATGTCGAGCATGCGGTCGGCTTCGTCCAGCACGAGGATTTCAACGTGGGACAGATCAACGCTGCCCTGACCGGCGAGATCGAGCAAACGACCCGGGCAGGCGACCAGTACGTCAACGCCGCGCGCCATGGCCTGAACCTGCGGGTTCATGCCGACACCGCCGAAGATGCAGGTACTGACGAACTTGAGGTTTTTGGCGTAGATCTTGAAGCTGTCGTGGACTTGAGCAGCCAGTTCACGAGTCGGGGTCAGGACCAGAACGCGCGGTTGGCGCGGGCCGTGACGCTGGGATTTGTCCGGATGACCGTTGGGAAACAACCGCTCCAGGATCGGGAGGGCGAAACCACCGGTTTTACCAGTACCTGTCTGGGCGGCGACCATCAGATCGCGGCCTTGCAACACGGCGGGAATGGCCCGCTGTTGCACTGGGGTAGGCTGGGTGTAGCCAGCAGCCTCGATGGCGCTGACTAAAGCCTCGGAGAGACCGAGGGAAGCAAAGGACATGAGTAATCCTGTCTTGAGTTGGGGCCATAGAGGCCCAAATAGGGATGATCTTCCAGGCGCAGACTAAAGGTTCTGCACGTAACGTGAATGCGCTCGACCCTGCTGCGGTCATCGCACAGTCCTTGGAAGGTGCAATGGCGTCCGGTCCTGTGGAGGTCTGTAAGTTCAACTCGGGCAGGGGCGCTAAAAGTGCGCTGCTGACGTGTTCGAGAAGTCTTCTGTGAGACCGTGCACCCGGGCGCAAGCCTGGCGGGGACGCCGGAGTATAACAGAGCAATCACAACGCGCCGCTTTCCTGCTGCTCAACGGTTTTATCGACACTTTTATCCGGCTCTTCAGGGAGTGCCGTCGAAATTTCCCCGGTGTACCGCTCCACCAGTTCTGCGTACGCGGGTTCACGCTTGAATCGCTTCAGTTCTGCGCTGAAGCGCTGGACCAGCAGGTCCATGCCGGCGTTGGGGCGCAGCGCCAGGTACTGGCCCCGATGATTGAGCACGACCGGCAGCTGACTGACCTGGCCTTCCAGCTTGAGCCGCTTGATCATCTGCCGCCCCAGCAGGCGATCGGTCACCATCAGATCGATGCGGTCGCGAATCAGTTTGCCGAAGTTGGCTTCATGGCTCGGCGCGGGCTCCCGGATGAACGACGTCGAGTTGTCGAACGCCGGGCTGTATCGATAACCGGGGGAGACGCCGACGGTCAGCCCGTGCAAGTCCTCCATGCTATTGAATGCATGGGGCCTGGCATTGGCCTGAAACAGCACCCAGTCGACGCTCGACAACGGTTCATTCGGATACAACAGATCAGCGCGCCCCTCGTCCCTGTTTATATCGAGAATGCCGTCAGCCTCGCCTTCACTGAGCATCATCAGGCAGCGCTTCCAGGGGAGAAACTGCCACTCGACGTCGATGCCCAGGCGCTCGAAGACGATCGCAGTGGTGTCGTAATCCAGGCCGGAGGCGTGGTTGCCGTCCACGATGACGTAGGGTGACCAGGGTTCGGTGACGATCCGCAGTTTTTCGCCCAGCGCGCTGAAGCTCAGGCAGGCGAGGAGGGCAGCAACGGATAGGGGGAGGATGGGCGACATGCGCGCGAGATTACGACGCAAGCTAACTAAATAGAAGCAATGATTCTCAACAAAAGCTGAAGGCAGGGCTCAATGGCGGGGCTGGCAGGCCTCGGGGTGAAGAAGCCTGCCGTTGAAGCTGTTCCGCATTTCAATCCGTTTGAATTGAAACGCCGGTTACGCAGAGAGCTTCAGATTGTTCCAGACCGCCAGGCTCGGTTCGGCCTGATTCAGCGTGTAGAAATGCAGACCGGGCGCGCCGCCGTGCAGCAGTCGCTCGCACATTTCAGTGATGACCTGCTCGCCGAATGCCTGAATGCTTGCCGTGTCGTCGCCGTACGCTTCCAGCTGCTTGCGAACCCAGCGTGGGATCTCCGCACCGCACGCGTCTGAGAAGCGCGCCAGTTTGCTGTAATTGGTGATCGGCATGATGCCTGGCACGATCGGGATATCGACGCCCATCTTCTGCACGCGCTCGACGAAGTGGAAGTAGCTGTCGGCGTTGAAGAAGTACTGGGTGATCGCACTGTTGGCGCCGGCGTTGGCCTTGCGCACGAAGTTCTTCAGATCGTCTTCGAAGTTGCGCGCCTGGGGGTGCATCTCGGGGTAGGCAGCGACTTCGATGTGGAAATGATCGCCGGTTTCTTCACGAATGAAGCTCACCAGGTCGTTGGCATAACGCAGCTCACCGCTGGCCATGCCCATGCCGGAGGGCAGGTCACCGCGCAGGGCGACGATGCGTTTGATGCCGGCTTGCCGGTACTGCGTCAGCAAGCTGCGCAGGTCGGCCTTGCTGTCACCGACACACGACAGGTGCGGTGCGGCAGGGATGTGCACTTCTTTTTCCAGCTGCAGCACGGTGTTGATCGTGCGGTCGCGCGTGGAACCCCCGGCACCGTAAGTGCAGGAGAAGAAACTGGGGTTGTAGCTGGCCAGCGTACGCGCCGTGGCAAGCAGTTTTTCATGACCAGCGTCGGTCTTCGTCGGGAAGAATTCGAAACTGTAGCTACGGTCTTGGGACATGGAGAAATCCTTGGAAGCGCAGACAACGCACGCCTTCCCTTGTAGGAGCGCGCTTGCCCGCGAACGCGGTATATCAGCCAAAAATGTTGCGACTGACACACCGTATTCGCGGGCAAGCGCGCTCCCACAGGGAGGCGCTGCGGGCTAAACCATCAGTAACGGTAAGCGTGCGGCTTGAACGGACCTTCGACGGTCACGCCGATGTAGTCGGCCTGGGTCTTGGTCAGCTTGGTCACGACGCCGCCGAAGCCACGTACCATTTCCAGAGCCACTTCTTCGTCCAGCTTCTTCGGCAACACTTCAACGGTCAGACGCTCGGCTTTCTGAGCAGGGCTCAGGTCAGCGTACTTCTGGTTGAACAGGAAGATCTGCGCCAGCACCTGGTTGGCGAACGAGCCGTCCATGATGCGGCTCGGGTGACCGGTGGCGTTGCCCAGGTTCACCAGACGGCCTTCGGCCAGCAGGATCAGGTAGTCGTCGTTCTGCGGGTCGAACTGGCCAGCGCCGGTGCGGTGGATCTTGTGCACTTGCGGCTTCACTTCTTCCCATGCCCAGTTCTTGCGCATGAAAGCCGTGTCGATTTCGTTGTCGAAGTGACCGATGTTGCAGACCACTGCGCGTTTCTTCAGCGCCTTGAGCATGTTGGCGTCGCAGACGTTGACGTTACCGGTGGTGGTAACGATCAGGTCGATCTTGCCCAGCAGTGCTTTGTCGATGCTCGCTTCGGTGCCGTCGTTCTCGCCGTCGATGAAGGGCGAAACCAGTTCGAAACCGTCCATGCACGCTTGCATGGCGCAGATCGGGTCGACTTCGGTGACCTTGACGATCATGCCTTCCTGACGCAGCGACTGAGCCGAACCCTTGCCCACGTCACCGTAGCCAATGACCAGCGCTTGCTTGCCGGACAACAGGTGGTCGGTGCCTCGCTTGATGGCGTCGTTCAGGCTGTGACGGCAGCCGTACTTGTTGTCGTTCTTGCTTTTGGTGACCGAGTCGTTGACGTTGATCGCAGGGATCTTCAGTTCGCCCTTGGCCAGCATGTCCAGCAGGCGGTGAACGCCCGTGGTGGTCTCTTCGGTCACGCCGTGGACGCGGTCCAGGATGGCCGGATATTTCTTGTGCAGCAGCTCGGTCAGGTCGCCGCCGTCGTCGAGGATCATGTTGGCGTCCCATGGCTGACCGTCCTTGAGGATGGTCTGCTCCAGGCACCACTCGTACTCGGCTTCGGTTTCGCCTTTCCAGGCGAAAACAGGAATGCCGGCAGCAGCGATAGCGGCAGCGGCCTGATCCTGAGTCGAGAAGATGTTGCAGGAGGACCAGCGTACTTCGGCACCCAGGGCAACCAGGGTTTCGATCAGCACGGCAGTCTGAATGGTCATGTGGATGCAGCCGAGAATCTTCGCGCCCTTGAGCGGTTGTTCGCCGGCGTACTTGCGACGCAGGCCCATCAGGGCTGGCATTTCGGATTCGGCGATGATGGTCTCGCGACGGCCCCAGGCAGCCAGGGACATGTCGGCAACTTTGTAGTCGTTGAAATCGTTGGGCGTCAGTACAGCACTCATAAAGAGTCTCCATTCGTAGGGTGCGAATGGGCGCCGTTGTGCGTTTAAAGCTTGACCGGCGCGAAGCCTGATCAAACAACGCCCTCTCCGAGCCTGACAGGTCTGACCTGCTGCAGCGCCCCTCGGACAGGTGGCGGGAAAACGGTAACAAGGTGTGATGACCGTTTTTTGAAGCGATGGCGATTATCTTTCTTTGAGCTGCAAGTGGCAAGCTGCAAGCGGCAAGCGGTAAACAACAGCGGACCTGCTTTTAACTTGCAGCTTCAGGCTTGAAGCTTGAAGCTGGGGCACATCCACCACCGCCTCCCAAACACCCCGGAGCCCCCATGAACTTTCATACACGCAAGTGGGTAAAACCCGAAGACCTCAACCCAAACGGCACGTTGTTCGGTGGCAGCCTGCTGCGCTGGATCGACGAAGAGGCGGCCATTTATGCCATTGTTCAGTTGGGCAATCAGCGGGTTGTGACCAAGTACATTTCCGAGATCAACTTCGTCAGCGCCTCGCGTCAGGGCGACATCATCGAGCTGGGCATCACGGCCACCGAATTCGGCCGGACTTCAATCACCCTGACGTGCCAGGTGCGCAACAAGATCACCCGCAAGAGCATTCTCACGGTCGAGAAAATGGTCTTCGTGAATCTGGGCGAAGACGGCTTGCCGGCGCCACACGGCAAGACCGAAATCACCTACGTGAAGGATCAGTTCAAAGAAGAGGCGATCGACGGCTGATACCGCAATGGCCTGCATCCTTGCATGGGGTTGCAGGCAAGCGTCTCAGCACCATCAAGGCCGGGCGGTTGCCCTCATGAACTCACCCAGCGGCTCGGCATAGAAACGGGCCATATTGGTCGTACCGTGCCCGCGGGTTTCAGCACTGGCAGGAATCAATACAAGACGTGCGTTTTTCAGCTGGGCGAGGGATTTCTGCAGGGTCCCGGTCTCAGGTGGATTCCGCTCGTCGTCTGCACTGTTGATTACCAGCACCGGCGCTTTGATTGCCGAGAGCTTCGGCGCGGTGTCGTAGTCCGCCGATGACTGCCATTGGTAGATGAAGTCGTTGGCGTCCCCCGGCAAAGGCGCTGCCAGCCGTTCATCAACCAGTTTGTCTGCCTGAGCTCGTGTAGGCGCCAAGGCCTGATAAGCCAGGGTGCCGCCGCTGGTGCCGAATCCAAACATCACATTGGCCAGACGAAGGGAGGGCGGCTGGCTGGTGTAATTCCCCTCATTCCAGGCCGGGTCCTGCTTGATGGATTCGATCAACATGCGGCGCATGATCCAGTTGCGCGCCGACATCGCTGTGGGTTGCGAGGCCATCGGTACCAGAGCGTCCATCATGTCCGGCCATTTCTGGCCCCACATCCAGGTCTGCATGCCGCCCATGGAATTGCCCATGACCAGCCGCAAATGCTTGATGCCCATCCCTTCGGTCAGCAGGCGATACTGCGCCTCGACCATGTCGTCGTAGTTGTAGGCAGGAAACTTCATGCGTAAACCGTCAGACGGCTTGCTCGACTTGCCGACGCCGATGCCATCGGGGGCGATGATGTAGTACTTGCTGGCATCCAGCGGTCGGCCCGGGCCAAACAGCTCGCCCCCAAACTCCTTGCCTATCATGTCAGTGGCGGGGCGATTGGTGCCGTGCAGATAGAGCACCGCCGGGTTCTTCGGATCGCCGACGGTGATGTAGCTCATCCGCAGGTTGTCCAGTTTTTCACCGGTGTGAAACGTGAAGTTTGGTGCTGTCCACACCCCTTCCACTGCTGCTGGAACGCTTGCCGCAAAGGCCATCCCCGTCTGCGCTACGATCAGCAGCGCAGCGCACAGGCCACTTTTGAAACCTCGCATGGTCAGTTCCTCTTTTTATTTTTATGAGGCTTAGGTGTTGCTGAGGCCAATTGAAATCAGCGCTTGAGGCTCTGCCAATCGCGCAGCCACTGCAGGCCAGTGCTGGTGTCGCCTTTAGGCCGGTATTCGCAGCCGATCCAGCCGGTGTAACCCAGGCGATCGATTTCTTCGAACAGCCAGTTGTAGTTCAGCTCGCCCAGATTCGGTTCGTGACGATCCGGCACGCCAGCAATCTGAATATGACCAACGCCAGCGAAATCACGACGCAGTGTGGAGATCACATCGCCTTCAACGATCTGGCAATGATAGAAGTCGAACTGCACCTTGAGGTTGGCCGCGCCGACTTCCTTGCAGATGGCTTGCGCCTGATCCTGACGATTCAGAAAGAACCCGGGCATGTCACGGGTATTGATCGGCTCAATCAGCACCGTGATGCCCATCTTGGCGGCTTGTTCAGCCGCGTAGGCGAGGTTTTCCAGGTATACCGCCTGATGGCGTTCACGCAATTCTTCACTGGGCAGCAAGCCTGCCATAACGTGAATCCGGTCGTTGCCCAGCACGTCTGCGTACTCCAGCGCGCGAGCGATCCCGGTGCGGAACTCTTCTTCGCGCCCAGGCAACGAAGCAATGCCGCGCTCGCCCGCCACCCAGTCTCCGGGCGGAGCATTGAACAGCGCTTGGACCAGCCCGTTGTCGCTCAGGCGCTGCTTGAGTTCCTGAGTGCTGTAGTCGTACGGGAACAGATACTCGACGGCGCCGAAACCATCGGCGGCCGCTGCGCTGAAGCGTTCGAGAAAATCATGTTGCGGGTAGAGCATGCTGAGGTTGGCAGCGAAGCGAGGCATGGTTATCTCCCAATTGAAGCCGTTAGACGAAAGGCCAGAGCAGCAGCGTCATCAAGAAACCGAGGGTGCCCAGAATGGTCACTAGGAAGGTCCAGGTGCGCAGGCCGTCGGCAACGTTCAGGCCTGCCAGTTTGGTGAACATCCAGTAACCGGCATCGTTGATGTGCGACATCGCCAGACCGCCACCACCCATGGCCAGGCAGAGCAGGGCCATGTGGTTGGCGCTCAGGTTCAGCGTCGCGATCAGCGGGCTGAGAATGCCGGCCGTGGTCACCAGCGCCACTGTGGTCGAGCCCTGGACGGCACGCAACAGCAGTGTCAGCAGAAAGCCCAGTGCGAGAACCGGCAGGCCGGTGTTGCGCAGCGCTTCGGAGACGACCGCGCCAATACCGGTATCGACCAGCACCTTGCCGAACACGCCACCAGCCCCTGCAATCAGGATCACCATCGCCACGCCGGGCAATGCCGAGCCCACGACATCAGACACCTGACTGCGACTCCAGCCACGGCGCGAACCCAGCAGCCAGGCGCACAGCAGTGTGTCGATCAGCAAGGCTACCAGCGGCGCGCCCAGGACGGTGAGCACGCTGCGCAGCATTGAGTCGGCCGGCAACATCGTGGTCGCCAGTGTGCCCAGCAAGATCAGAATGATCGGCAGCAGAATCAGCGCGATGATGATTCCTGCACCCGGCGCTGGCGCTTTTGGCAGACGTGCCGCCAGGCTGCTGGCGTTTTCTTCCAGCCCCATCTCTTTGGTATGGGTCGCTTCAGACACCCGCGAGTAATCGTTGTTGGCCCAGGCCACCAGGTCTTCGTTGGTGACGTGGGAGCCATACACTTCGCTGCGGATATCGTCGGTCATCGGGTAGACCTTGCGGGTCATGCGCCCCGCAATCAGGTAACCGATCAGGCACAGAATGCCCACCATCGGCAGCCCGAACATCAACACGCGACCCAGGTCTGCGCCCAGTTGGCCGGCCGCTGCAACAGCGCCCGGATGCGGCGGCAGGAAGGCGTGCACCGACAGCAATGCAGCGCACATCGGCAGCGCATAAACCAGCAATGGCTTACGAGCAGCGCGGGCGACGCCATAGGCCAGCGGCATGAGGATGATCACGCCGACTTCGAAGAACACCGGAATACCGACCATGAAACCCGCCACGGTCAGGGCCAGCGGCGTGCGCCGGTTGCCGAAGCGGTTGATCAGGGTCTTGGCCAGCGCCTCGGCGCCGCCGGACAGTTCGATGATGCGGCCGATCATCGCGCCAAGGGCAATGATGATCGCGATGTGGCCGAGGGTTTTGCCCATGCCGCCTTCGATGGTCGCTACCAGATCGCCCGGTTTAACCCCGGCCACCAGCGCCACGATAATGCTGACCAGCATCAGCGCCACGAACGGTTGAAATTTGTATTTCAGGACCAGAAGCAGCAACAGCGCAATGCCGGCTCCGGCGACGATCATGAGGAATAGAGGAGTCATGTTGTGTCCCGTTGTTATTGTTTTCCGGCGAAGCCGGTCTGCCGAAAACCGGAAGGCCGGTTTTCGATCTAAACGCCGTTGGGGTTACCAGTTCACGCCAAACGTCTGGCGCAGTTCTTCCAGAGCCGCTGCGTCCAGCGGTTCAGGTTTGGGGTTGCTCATCAGCCAGAGGCGTGCGGTCTCCTCCAGCTCTTCCAGCGCATACGAAGCCTTGGCGACCGAGCTTTCCCAGATCACCGGGCCAAGTCGTTCGAGCATCACGCCGCGCACGCTGTTCGCCAGTTTCGCTACTTGTTCAGCGACGTTCGGCGAGCCGGGGCGCTCGTAGGCAATCAAGGGAATGTGCCCGACCTTCATCACCTGATACGGCGTGATGGGCGGGAGAATGTCGTCCGGTTTCCAGACGCCGGCCAGGGTCAGCGCAACCAGATGCGTCGAGTGGGTGTGCACCACGCCGCCGACGCCGGGATTGCGGTCGTAGACCTGACGATGCAGGGCCAAAGTCTTCGACGGCTTGTCCCCGGAGACCCATTCGCCGGCCAGATTGACCTTGGCGATGGCCTCGGGATCGAGACGCCCCAGGCATGCGTCGGTTGGCGTGATCAGCCAGCCGTCGTCGAGGCGGGCGCTGATGTTGCCCGCGCTGCCGACGGTATAGCCGCGTCCGAACAGCAGACGGCCGATGGCGCAGATTTCTTCACGCTGCTTGTTTTCGGCGCTCACTGAACTGCTGGTTACGTTGCTCATTGGGCACTCCCTGCCAACTGCTTGAGGGCTTTGTCGAAAAAGTCACGACCGCCGAAATTCCCTGACTTCAGCGCCAGGGCCAGAGGCTTCGCGCCGCTGCTGATGGTCGCTGGAACACCTGGGTCGATCTGCGCGCCGATCTTCAGCAAGCTCACGCCCAAGGCCTGAACCACGGCGCCGGAGGTTTCGCCGCCGGCGACCACGAAGCGTTTCACGCCCGCGTCAAGCAGGCCGCGAGCAATCTGCCCCAGGGCGTCCTCGACCAGTGCGCCGGCGCGTTCGACGCCGAGTTTTTGCTGCACGGCTTTGACTTCTTCCGGGCTGCTGGTCGCGTAGATCAGTACGGTCTGCCCGGCATCGCGGGCGAACGCCAATGCGTCTGCCACTACAGGTTTGCCCTCAGCCAACGCCAATGGATCAATGCGCAGCGCAGGCCGATTGGCCTCTAGCCATGCCGCGACCTGACCATTGGTGGCAACCGACGCGCTGCCCGCCAGCACCACTTCGCCGCCGTCGACGTGCTCAAGCTTCGCCGCGTCGATGTCACGCAACTTGCCCGCTTTACGGAAATTGCCCGGCAAACCCAGCGCCAGGCCCGAGCCGCCGGTGAGCAGCGGCAGGTCGGCGCAGGCTTCGCCAAGCGTGTACAAATCAGCGTCAGACAGCGCGTCGGCAATTGCCATGACCACGCCCTCTGCACGCAGCTCTTCGATGCGCGCACGCACGCCATCGACGCCTCTGGCGATGCTGTCGTAACGCAGCAGGCCGACTTTCTGTGTGGTCTGGGATTGCAGCACGCGCACCAGATTGGCATCGGTCATCGGCGTCAGCGGGTGGTTTTGCATGCCGCATTCGCTGAGCAGTTGGTCCTGCACGAACAAGTGGCCGCGGAAAATTGTGCGACCGTTCTCCGGGAACGCCGGGCAGGCCAGGGTGAAGTCGCTGTTAAGCGCCTTGAGCAGCGCTTCGCTGACCTGGCCAATGTTGCCTTTGGCGGTGGAATCGAACGTCGAGCAGTACTTGAAGAAGATCTGCTCACAGCCGCGATCACGCAGCCACTGCAGAGCGGCGAGGGATTCTTCAACCGCTTCTGCAGCGGGCGTGGTGCGGGATTTCAGCGCGATAACGATGGCGTCGGCGTCCAGTTCGGCCAGGCTCTCGGCGCTCGGGATACCAATGCTCTGCACGGTGCGCATGCCGCCCCGCACCAGCATGTTGGCCAGGTCGGTGGCGCCAGTGAAGTCATCGGCGATGCAGCCCAACAGAGGGCGCGGAGTCGTGGTGCTCATCAGCGTCATCTCAGTTGTTTTCAGGCTTGGCGGTCGGCAGTTCGATGCCCGGGAAGATTTTGATCACGGCGGAATCATCCTCACGGCCAAAGCCAGCGGTGGAGGCCTGCATGAACATCTGGTGGGCGGTGGACGACAACGGCAGCGGGAATTTGCTGGCGCGGGCTGTATCCAGCACCAGGCCCAGGTCTTTGACGAAGATGTCCACGGCCGACAGCGGGGTGTAGTCCGCCTTGAGAATGTGCGGCACGCGGTTCTCGAACATCCAGGAGTTGCCGGCGCTGTTGGTGATCACTTCGTACAGTGCGTCCGCGTCTACGCCTTCACGCAGGCCCAGGGCCATGGCTTCGGCGCTTGCGGCGATGTGTACGCCGGCCAGCAGTTGGTTGATGATTTTGACTTTCGAACCCAGGCCGTGGACGTCGCCCAAGCGATACACCTTGCCCGCCATGCCGTTGAGGATCGCGTCGGCCTTGGCGTAGGAATCAGCCGGGCCGGAAGTCATCATTGTCATCTCGCCAGCAGCTGCCTTGGCAGCGCCGCCGGAGATTGGCGCGTCGAGGTAGAGCAGGCCTTTTTCGGTGAGGCGCTGACCCAGTTCGATGGCGAAGGTCGGTGCGACCGTGGCGCAACCGATGATCAGGCTGCCTGGGCGCAGAGCGGCGACTGCGCCGTTGTCGCCAAACAATACGGTTTCGGTCTGCTCGGCATTGACCACGACGGTGATGATCACTTCGCATGCGGCGGCCATGGTTGCAGGAGATTCACAGGCAACGCCGCCTTCGCTGGCGAATTGCTCGGTGACGGCCGCGCGCACGTCACAGGCATGAACGTTGAAGCCGCTGCGCAGCAGGGAGCGCGCAATGCCCAGGCCCATAGCACCCAGACCAATGACGCCGACATTCTTGTTATTCATGAATCTCTCCTCGGGTGAGCGCCGAAGTTCATCAGCACTCGAACGGTGTTTGTTCTGATCTGTTAAAGATAGTGAACCTGTGATCGGATAATGTGAAGTGCTTTTTTGAGTTAACAAAAATTAACATTGTAGCGAGCAGGCAAAAAAAAACCTCAGTCGGGGCCGAGGCTTAGTACGCATCAAATGTAGGAGCGCGCTTGCGCGCGATTGCGGTTTGTCTGAAACAGATATGTCTCGGACAGTCCGTCATCGCGGGCAAGCGCGCTCCTACAGTGTTTGTGGCACTCGCTGAATTAGCGTGGCTGATCCACCGCCGCCAACATCAATTCAACGCCCAGTCCGCGAATGCTGTCCGCAGCGCCATGGGCGAGGCGGTCGTCGCTGATGATCGTGTCGAACTGCTCCAGACCGGCGACCTTGTACATGCCGAACGTGCCGTATTTCGTGCTGGTGGTCAGCAATACCGTGCGCGAGGCCGACTGCATGGCCGCCTGCTTGACTTCAACCTTCAGCGCGGAAGGCGTGGTCGTGCCTCGTTGCAGATCCCATGAGCTGGTCGACATAAACGCCACGTCGGTCGCCAATTGCCGCAACGTCGCCGCTGCCAGCCCGCCAACACAGGAGCGGTTGGGATGGTCCAGCAAACCGCCGGTATGAATGACGTCGACATGGGTCGCATCGGCGAGTGCATTGACCACGCCGAAATCGTTGGTGACCACGGTCATCCCCGCCAGCGCAACAATGTGCGGGACGATTTCCAGCGTGCTGGTGCCGGCGTCCAGGTACACGGTCATCTCGGGGTGCAGCAGGCTGGCGGCCAGTTTGGCCATCGCCTGTTTGTGCGGCAGCTCGACCACGGCCTTGGACTGGTGGCTCGGCTCGCTGTGAACCTGACTGGCGATGCGTACCCCGCCGGTCACCGAATAGGCACGGCCGCTTTGCTCAAGCAGCGCAATGTCGCGGCGAACGGTCATGTGCGAGCAGTCGAACATTTCCATGAGCTGATGCACGCTGAGCACCTGATGCTTGCGCAACTGACGCAGCATCAACTCCCGACGCTGATCGGGAATCATCGGCGCTGCGCCACTGAGGGTGGCGTCTTCTTCGCTGGACATGCAGGCTCCTGGGCTACGAAATACAGCCGAGGTCGGCTGGGTGGCTGGCATCTTAGCCAATCGGGCTGCTCGTGGCAGTAACGACGAGCAACCTGCGCGCAGGTTGTTCTTTGTAGGACCGGCTTCAGCCGGGAAGGGGCCGGCGTGAACGCCATCAGATTTGCGGCGTGACGGGTAATGCCTTCCCGGCTAAAGCCGGTCCTACTCCGGTTGCGCAATGCGCCATTGGGTGCGCGGGTGGTTGTGGTCCCGTCCGCCGTGCGTTACCTGTAAGAACCTTTCGGCGGGCCGTGGCTCTTAGCCTGTAGATAGGTATTACTCGGTATGCTTCTGATGAAGCTCAAATTCTAAAAAAAGGATGTGGCTATGACCGTTGCTTTTTGGTGCGTGTTGATCGTGATTCTGTTGCCGATAGGGTGCGCTGGCATTGCCAAGTTCAGCAGCGGCAAATTCAGTGCACGGCACAATCATGATCCCCGGGACTTTCTCGACCGCCTCGAAGGTCTCCCGCGGCGCGCCCACAACGCGCAGCTCAATAGTTTTGAAGCGATTCCCGGGTTTGCCGCTGGCGTAATCATCGCCCACGTCGCCGGTGTCGCGCAGTTGGTCACGATCGACGTACTCGCCGTGCTGTTCGTGACCAGTCGCCTGCTCTACATCATCTTTTATCTGGCGGATCTCGCGGCGTTGCGTTCGCTGGCCTGGATCGTCGGGATGGGGCTGGTGATTGCGCTGTTTGGCGTTTCAGTTTGATCGCTCAACGGTCGCTCTGACACCCTGAGATCTTGCCGAGAAAACGACCGTGTGGGAGTGAGCTTGCTCATGAAGAGGTGAGTCCATCCGCCAAATCTTCATCGGCGGAAATGCCGTCCTTGCGAGCAAGGTGGAGCGCCACCTCGGTCACTCCTACACATTAAAGGCCTGATGCCCGCAGACGACCTTATTCGTCGTCCTCGTCGGGCTGAACCTTCTCCAGCTTTTCCTGCTCGTCCTGCAGTTCTTTGCGGGACTCGGCGAGCTTGTCTTTACGCTTGTCGATTTTCTCCGGATCGCCCTTGCTCATTGCTTTGTTCAAGTCCGCCTGGCGTCGGCTGACCTCGCGCTTGGCATCCAGCACTTTCTGTTCCTGCTGCTTGACCACGTCGACGTCGGTGCAGTTGGCGTTCAACTCGCTCAGGGCTTTTTGCAGCCCGGCCTGTTGATCGGTATTGCCCGCCGCCTTGGCGTCCTCAATCCGAGTGGCGATGTCCTGGCGCTTCGCGGCGCATCCGGACGGTTCCGGCGCCTGCTCGGCTGCAAACACGGGCGCGGCCAGAAATCCGCACGCGGTGAATGCAAAAAGGGATGACAGGAATTTCATGAATACTCCTTGAACACAAATAGCCGCACGTTCGACACAATCATGCGGCCCTAAAAACTAAAAACCGTTGATACCTTGCTCCCGCAACTGCCTGCTTAGCGCCTGCACCTGCGGTTCTTGAAAAAATGCATGTAACTGTTTCGCACGTCCCGAGCCAATGCCGGGTTCGGCCTGCCATTGCTCGACGCTTCGAGAGGCCAGGGCCGTCCAGGACTCACCCAGATCAACGCCCGTCGCCGGCGGCAAGCCGATGGCCTTGAGCCAGGCAACAAACGGTTTTTCACGTGCGGCCTGGAAACTTGCCAGCAGTTTAGCGCTGCTGCGTTCGCCCAGGCCGGGAATGTTAGCAAGCTGTGCACCGTCGAGGGTCATCCAGCCCAGCAAACCGTTCACTTGCCCTGCCTGAATCAACTTGTCCCACGTGCCCGGTCCTACGCCGCTGAGCGCCAATCCCTTCTTTCCGCTCAGCCACTTCAGCCGTTCGCGAAACTGGCTTTCGCAGCCTTCGACCGGCTGCCAGCAACTCAGGGAATGAAAATCCTCCGCTCGCGGCACAGCCAGCGGTGCGCGCTCCACGCTGCGCGATACCACTTCATCCAGACGCGGAATCGTCAGCCCGGCCAGGCTGATTGCCACCTGATCCCCAGGCAGAATATCCATCTCCTGCCACCTCTTCAGCGAACCGACGCTGATGCGATTGATCATGCGGTCATCCAGTCGCACCGGTTCTATGTCCAGCACGGGCGTGATCTTGCCGCTGCGCCCGACGTTGAAATGAACCTTGCGCACCTCCGCCAATGCCTGTGCAAACGGGTACTTCCAGGCCGCGATCCAGTAAGGCGCTTTTGCCTGCCAGCGCTCGGCCGATGGGCGCTCGCCCTGGCGGATAACCACACCATCAGTGGCAAACGGCAGCGCCGAGCGGTACCAATGCTCTCGCCAGTTCTTCGCCTGGGTGAAGCCCTCCAATGGCTCACTGAAGCGTGCGCTGTCCTCGAAACCCATGGCCCTGAGCCCTGCCAGTCGCTCGGTCATGTCCGACGGACCTTCCGGCCAGTCCCAGACGAACACGCCAACCTGCGCACCGTCCTCTTCGCTGATGGCGTGACGCGCCAGCAACCCGGCGACTTTGCTTCGAGCGTTCAGACTGCCGGCGTCGGCCTGAACGTGATCTGTCAGCTTCCAATACAGCTCGCCTTGAAGGATCACAGTCTTTTCCCACGCGAGATGCCGAGGAATCGCCTCGAGCTGGTGAGCATGCCCGGTCCAGTCCTGACCGAAGACCCCGTCGCCCCGGCTGATGGCGCTCACCAGTTTGCCGTCGACATACACCAGCGTGACCGCCACGCCATCCACTTTTGGCTGAATCCACAGATCGAGTCGGTCTTTAAGCCATGCCTGAACGGCGGCCTCGCCCGGCAGTTTCGTCAGGCCGGTGTGGGGGATGGGATGCGCGACAGGACCGCGCGCGGTTTTCAGCGGATTGGAGGGCGACGCCGACGTGGCGGCGAAACAGCCGCGCAGGTCGGCGAGTCGCTGAACGGATTGGTCGTAGAGCTCATCGGCGACCAGAGAGACGCCTTGGCGGTGATAACTGTCGTCCCACTGGGTGATCTGATTTTGCAGCGAAAGGATTTCGCTGCGGGCTTGGGCCGGTGGCCAGTCGGGGCAGGTGGTGGCATTGGCTGCAGTAGGAATCAGGGCGATCAAGGCGCAGGTCATCGCGCGGAAGAGGGTCAACATCGGAGCGTCCTTGCCGGGAGAGGGACCGCAAGGCTAGGTTTTCCGCAGGGGTGTTTCATCGCGCCTTGGTTACCGGGTTTGTCCCGCACCTATACAGCCAGCCCCTGATTCCCGGCCCAGCTGTACCTTGAGCCGCAGCGCAAGGAATGCAAAATGATGTTTCATCCCGGCAACTGGAAGAGACACTGCCATGGACCTGTCGACCCTCGCTGTTTTCATCCCCGCCTGTTTCGCCCTGAACATGGCGCCCGGCCCTAACAATCTGCTGTCGATCAGCAATGCCTCGCGCTACGGATTTATCAGTGCCTGTTCGGGCGGCATTGGTCGGTTGCTGGCATTCGCGATCATGATTGCTCTGGCAGCGGTTGGGCTTACAGCAGTGCTGCATACATCCGAATGGCTGTTTCATACGATCAAGATTGTGGGGGCGGCGTATCTGTTCTATCTGGCGTTACAACTGTGGCGAGCGCCATGCGAGGCGCACGATATCGAAGCCGGCGCGCAGGCCGGAGTGAAGAGGCTGGCGCGCCAGGAATTTCTGGTCGCCATCGGTAACCCCAAAGCCATTCTGCTGTTCACCGCGTTTCTGCCGCAGTTCGTTGATCGATCTGGCGTGGTGAGCACCCAATTCGCACAACTGGGCGTGATGTTTCTGGCGCTGGAATGCATCGCTATAGGGCTCTACAGCTGGATGGGCGTGCATGCGCGTCGGCTGTTTGCCAAGCCAAGTGACAAGCGGCTGTTCAACCGGTTGTGCGCGGGATTGTTGGCAAGCGCGGCGTCGTTTTTGCTGATAGCGCGGCGGGGCTGATTGTTCCTTCAGCCCGAATGCAAAAAAGCCCCTGACGACTCACATCGCCAGGGGCTTTTCTTTTACCAGGTGCCGCTAAGCGCAATGCACCCAGCGGGTATTACAAACCGGCAGCGGCGCGCAATGCGTCGGCGCGGTCGGTTTTTTCCCAAGTGAACGTGGTGAACGTATCGTCGCCCACGGTCTTGGTTTGCGGCGTGCGGCCGAAGTGGCCGTAGGCTGCGGTTTCCTGGTACATCGGGTGCAGCAGGTCGAGCATGGTGGTGATCGCGTATGGACGCAGGTCGAAGTGCTCGCGGACCAGCTGGACGATCTTGTCGTCGCTGATCTTGCCGGTGCCGAAGGTGTTCAGCGAGATCGACGTAGGCTGTGCAACGCCAATCGCGTAGGAAACCTGAATCTCGCAGCGCTCGGCCAGGCCGGCGGCGACGATGTTCTTGGCAACGTAACGGCCAGCGTACGCAGCCGAACGGTCAACCTTGGATGGATCTTTACCGGAGAACGCGCCGCCGCCGTGACGGGCCATGCCGCCGTAGCTGTCCACGATGATCTTGCGACCGGTCAGACCGCAGTCGCCCACCGGGCCGCCGATGATGAACTGGCCCGTCGGGTTGATGTGGAACTGGGTGTCTTTGTGCAGCAGTTCGGCCGGCAGCACGTGCTTGACGATCAGCTCCATCACGCCTTCGCGCAGGTCTTTGTAGGACACTTCCGGGTTGTGCTGGGTCGACAGAACAACGGCGTCGATGCCCACCACGATGCCGTTTTCATAGCGGCACGTGACCTGGGATTTCGCGTCCGGGCGCAACCACGGCAGCAGGCCGGATTTACGGGCTTCGGCCTGGCGGTGCACCAACTGGTGCGAGAACGCGATCGGCGCGGGCATCAGCTCGGCGGTTTCGTTGCTGGCATAGCCGAACATCAGGCCTTGGTCGCCAGCGCCCTGATCTTCAGGTTTTGCGCGGTCGACACCCTGGTTGATGTCAGGGGACTGCTTGCCGATGATGTTCATCACGCTGCAGGTCGCACCGTCAAAACCGACGTTGGAGCTGGTGTAGCCGATCTCGCAGATCACGTCACGAACGATCTGCTCCAGGTCGACCCACGCGGTGGTGGTGACTTCGCCGGCCACAATGGCCACACCGGTCTTGACCAGGGTTTCCACGGCAACGCGAGCCTGCTTGTCCTGGGCAATGATGGCGTCCAGCACCGCATCGGAGATCTGGTCGGCGATTTTGTCCGGATGTCCTTCAGACACGGACTCGGAGGTGAAAAGGGAGTATTCGCTCATCTCGACGGTTTTCCTGATTAGTACCGATGGTGAGTGTTGCCAGCCGGTCGCTGAAAATGGCGGACCTGGATCTGGAAACCATTACGTAAGCCTATGTACAGGCTTTCCCCGGGGACCAGCCCCGCAGCGATGGCCCAACGGGCCAGATCTTCCTGTTCGAAGCCTAACCAGAGATCGCCACAGGCCTCCTTGGCCCAGCTCTGGTCATGACTGCACAACTCTGTCACCAGCAGGCTACCGCCCGGTTGCAACAGGTTGGCCAATTGTTTGAGCGCTTCGGCGGGCGCGGCGAAATGGTGCAACACCATATTCAACACCACGCAGTTGCCGGAGATATTAGCGTTGGTCAGTGCATCGGCCAGTTTCAGCTCGACGTTAACCAGCGCCTTTTGCGTGCAGATCTTGCGCGCCAGATCGAGCATTTCCGGGCTGTTGTCCAGGCCCGTCACATGTCGGAAACGCCGCGCCAAGTCCGGCAGAAAACCGCCATCACCGGGCCCGACTTCTATCGCCGTGGCATCGGCGGGAAAGCTCAGTTTGTCCAGCAACGACAGCAGGCTGTCGCGGTATTGCGGCAGTCCTGCGATCAGGTCCTGCTGGGCCCGAAATTTCTCGGCCGTGCGTGCGAAGAAGTCTTGACTGGCGTTAGCCCGCTGGCGATGCACCAGACCGATTCGGGTCTGTACATCCGCGGGCAGGCGCAGGTTGTCGGCTTCTTCAAGCATCGCCGCGTGCAGCTTGCCGCCGGTGTGTTCGGTGTGGGGCAGGGCGCGCCGGTAAAAGATCGCGTTGCCTTCACGCCGTGTCGCCACCAGATCGGCTTGGGCCAGCACCTTGAGGTGATGGCTCATGCCGGACTGGCCAATGGCGAAAATCTGCGCCAGCTCCAGCACGCCGAAGGAATCATTCGACAGCGCGCGCAAGACATTCAGCCGCAGCGGATCGCCGCCGGCTTTGCACAGGGCAGCCAGCTCGTCGCATTCATCATGGCTAATGGAAGGCACGCGAAGATTCATAAGGCAGGCAGTCTAGTTATCGACCGGGGCTGTCGCAAGGGCAATATCAAAAAGTTTTGATATTGGTCGATCAGTGGCGGCACCCCGGCGCCGTGATTCTGCCGTTTGCCGTCGGGCGTTGGGTGCGGCGTACGAAAACACGTCAGCAACGGAGGAAAACACCGATGGTGTGTGATCTGTCATTGCCCCCGGAGGGTGCCTGAGGGAAAATGGCCGCCTTTTTCCGGTCCCACTTTTATCTGCCCCAGGAGATCAGCGATGCCAAGCCGTCGTGAGCGAGCCAATGCCATTCGTGCCCTCAGCATGGATGCCGTGCAAAAGGCCAATAGCGGCCACCCGGGTGCCCCGATGGGCATGGCGGATATCGCTGAAGTTCTTTGGCGCGATTATCTGAAGCACAACCCGGCCAATCCGATGTTTGCTGACCGCGACCGGTTCATCCTGTCCAACGGCCACGGCTCGATGCTGATCTACTCGCTGCTGCACCTGACCGGTTACGACCTGTCCATCGAAGACCTGAAAAACTTCCGTCAGCTGCACAGCCGCACCCCGGGTCACCCGGAATACGGCTACACCCCGGGCGTTGAAACCACCACCGGCCCACTGGGTCAGGGTTTCGCAAACGCCGTCGGTTTCGCGGTCGCCGAGAAGACCCTCGCCGCCCAGTTCAACCGTCCAGGCCACAACATCGTTGACCACCACACCTACGTGTTCATGGGTGATGGCTGCATGATGGAAGGCATCTCCCACGAAGTCGCTTCTCTGGCCGGTACCCTGCGCCTGAACAAGCTGGTCGCGTTCTACGACGACAACGGAATTTCCATCGACGGCGAAGTCGAGGGCTGGTTCACCGACGATACCCCGAAGCGTTTCGAATCCTACGGCTGGCTGGTCATCCGCAACGTCGACGGCCATGACGCCGACGAGATCAAGACCGCCATCGACACCGCTCACAAGAGCGACATGCCGACGCTGATCTGCTGCAAGACCACCATCGGTTTCGGTTCGCCGAACAAGCAGGGCAAGGAAGACTGCCACGGCGCTCCGCTGGGCACTGACGAAATCGCCCTGACCCGCGCCGCGCTGAAGTGGACCCACGGCCCGTTCGAAATCCCGGCCGACATCTACAGCGAGTGGAATGGCAAGGAAAAAGGCCTGGCCGTCGAAGCTGAGTGGGATCAGCGTTTCGCTGCCTACTCCGCTGCCTTCCCGACCGAAGCCAACGAGCTGATCCGCCGCATGAGCGGTGAATTGCCTGCTGACTTCGCCGAGAAATCCGCTGCATACGTGGCTGAAGTCAACGCCAAGGGCGAAACCATCGCCAGCCGCAAGGCCAGCCAGAATGCCTTGAGCGCCTTCGGTCCGTTGCTGCCTGAATTCCTCGGCGGTTCCGCTGACCTGGCAGGTTCCAACCTGACCATCTGGAAAGGCTGCCGCAGCATCACCGGCGAAGACGCCACCGGCAACTACCTGCACTACGGTGTTCGTGAGTTCGGCATGGGCGCAATCATGAACGGCATCGCCCTGCACGGCGGTTTCGTGCCGTACGGCGCGACCTTCCTGATCTTCATGGAATACGCCCGCAATGCTGTGCGCATGTCTTCGCTGATGAAGAAGCGCATCATCTATGTATTCACCCATGACTCCATCGGCCTGGGCGAAGACGGCCCGACGCACCAGCCGATCGAGCAGCTGACCAGCCTGCGTACCACGCCGAACCTGGACTGCTGGCGCCCGGCTGATGCCGTTGAATCTGCCATCGCCTGGAAACACGCCATCGAGCGTGATGACGGCCCGTCGGCGCTGATCTTCTCCCGTCAGAACCTGCAACATCAGGCGCGTGATGCCGAGCAGCTGGAAAACATCAACCGCGGTGGTTACGTGCTGCGCGACTGCAGTGGCGAGCCTGATCTGATCCTGATTGCCACCGGTTCCGAAGTCGGCCTGGCTGTTCAGGCCTACGACAAGCTGACCGCAGACGGCAAGAACGTCCGTGTGGTTTCCATGCCATGCACCAGCGTTTTCGAAACTCAGACCGCCGAGTACAAGCAGTCGGTCCTGCCGCTGGAAGTCAGCGCGCGTATCGCCATCGAAGCGGCTCACGCCGACTACTGGTACAAATACGTGGGCCTGGAAGGTCGCGTGATCGGCATGACCACGTTCGGCGAGTCGGCACCTGCCAACCTGCTGTTCGAAGAGTTCGGCTTCACGCTGGAGAACGTTCTCTCCACGGCTGAAGAGCTGCTGGAAGACTAAGAAGCACCGCTTTGCCGTGTAGGAGCGCGCTTGCCCGCGAATGCATTCTGTCAGTTGCCTGAAGTAGGGGCTGACAGGTCGCAATCGCGGGCAAGCGCGCTCCTACAGGTTCGGATGAATGCCTGCGAGAACCCCATGCCTCAGCCACGCCCTTATAAAGTCGCCCTCAATGGTTACGGTCGTATTGGCCGCTGCGTGCTGCGCGCGCTGTGCGAGCGAGGTGCGAAGGCTGGCTTTGACGTAGTGGCAATCAACGATCTGGCCGACATGGCCAGTCTCGAATACCTCACGCGCTTCGACTCCACACATGGCCGGTTTCCCGGCGAAGTGCGGGTCGAAGGCGATTTTCTGCACATCAACGATCACGTCATCAAAGTGTTTCGCAGTGCAACGCCGGAAGGCATCGACTGGGGGGCCCTCGACGTGGATCTGGTGCTCGAATGCTCCGGCGTCTACAACACACGTGCCGATGGCGAGCGCTTTCTTTCGGCCCGCGCGCCGCGAGTGTTGTTCTCCCAGCCCATGTCCAGCGAAGCCGACGTGGACGCCACCATCGTCTACGGCATCAATCAGGAAACCCTGACGGGCGATGAGCGGCTGGTGTCTGCCGCGTCGTGCACCACCAATTGCAGCGTGCCGTTGCTCGACCTGCTGAATCGCGAGCTGGGCCTCGAATACGTGACCATCACCACGATTCACTCGGCGATGAACGATCAACCGGTGATCGACGCCTATCATCATGAAGACTTGCGCCGCACGCGCTCGGCCTTTCAGTCGATTATCCCGGTGTCCACTGGTCTGGCACGGGGCATCGAGCGGCTGCTTCCGGAACTTGCCGGCCGAATTCAGGCCAAAGCAGTTCGTGTGCCGACGGTGAATGTCTCGTGCCTGGACATCACGCTGCAGGTCGCCCGTGATACCGATGCCGTCGAGGTCAACCGTATCCTGCGCGAGGCCGCCACCCGTGGCCCGCTGAAGGGACTGCTGGCGTATACGGAATTGCCGCATGCCAGTTGCGATTTCAACCACGACCCGCACTCGGCCATCATCGATGCCAGCCAGACGCGGGTCTCGGGCCCTCGGCTGGTAAACATCCTGGCCTGGTTCGACAACGAGTGGGGTTTTGCCAATCGCATGCTGGACGTCGCCGATCACTACCTGCACACCATCCATAAACAATAGTAAAAACAGGGAATGCCTCATGACCGTGTTGAAGATGACCGACCTCGATCTGCAAGGTAAGCGTGTACTGATCCGCGAAGACCTCAACGTTCCGGTCAAAGACGGCGTGGTGACCAGCGATGCACGCATTCTCGCGTCGCTGCCAACCATCAAGCTGGCGCTGGAAAAAGGCGCAGCCGTCATGGTCTGCTCGCACCTGGGTCGCCCCACCGAGGGCGAGTTTTCCGCCGAAAACAGCCTCAAGCCGGTCGCTGACTACCTGAGCAAGGCCCTCGGGCGTGAAGTGCCGCTGGTCGCGGAATACCTGGACGGTGTCGACGTAAAGGCCGGCGACATCGTGCTGTTCGAGAACGTGCGCTTCAACAAGGGCGAAAAGAAGAACGCTGACGAGCTGGCGCATAAGTACGCCGCTCTGTGCGATGTGTTCGTGATGGACGCCTTCGGCACCGCCCACCGTGCAGAAGGCTCGACCCACGGCGTGGCCAAGTTCGCCAAAGTCGCTGCGGCGGGTCCGCTGCTTGCCGCTGAACTTGACGCGCTGGGCAAGGCCCTGGGCAGTCCGGCCCAGCCAATGGCGGCTATCGTTGCCGGCTCCAAGGTTTCCACCAAGCTGGACGTGCTTAACAGCCTCAGCGAGAAGTGCAATCAGCTGATTGTCGGTGGTGGCATCGCCAATACCTTCCTGGCAGCGGCGGGTCACCCGGTTGGCAAATCGTTGTACGAGCCGGACCTGCTTGAGACTGCCAAAGCCATCGCCGCCAAGGTCAGCGTTCCGTTGCCGGTCGACGTGGTGGTTGCCAAGCAATTCGCCGCTGATGCCGAAGCCACCGTCAAACTGATCGCCCATGTGGCCGAGGACGACATGATCCTCGACATCGGTCCTCAAACAGCTGCTCACTTCGCCGAATTGCTGAAATCTTCCAAGACTATTCTCTGGAACGGCCCGGTCGGCGTATTTGAGTTCGATCAGTTCGGCGAAGGCACCAAGACGCTGGCTCACGCGATCGCTGAGAGTTCTGCGTTTTCCATCGCTGGCGGGGGCGACACCTTGGCCGCCATCGACAAATATGGGGTAGGCGACAAGATCTCTTACATCTCTACAGGCGGTGGTGCGTTCCTCGAGTTTGTCGAGGGCAAGGTTCTGCCTGCCGTGGAAGTTCTGGAACAACGCGCCAAGGCCTGACCGGCCAAGGTGAAGGGGAGTGAAATGGTCAAGCCATTACCGCTGTTGATCATGGCGGGTTTGCTGGTCGGGTGCGCAAGCAAGCCTGAAGCGGAGACGGCATCCAGCGCGGCGCCGGGGCTGCTTCAAGTCAGCTGCTATCAGGCGGGCTGGCAGGCGGAAACCGTACCGATCGTTTACAAGCGTGGCGGGCCTGAAGTCTGGGAAAAATACGAATTCATGCCTGCCGTGGGACCAGTCCCCTGTCATTGATTCTTAGTTGACGGTGTGCCGGAATACAGGAACAGCATTGCCCCTGCCATGATCGACATCCGTCATGCGATGCAGGGGATTCAGGAGTAGTAATGAAAGGCTTGTTAGCCCTTGCGACACTGATGCTGCTGAGCGGTTGCGCCAGCATGAAGGCTTCGGAACCGGCAGCCCCCTGGACCCACTGGGTCTGCGACAGCAAAGCCGAAATTTTCTGGAAGTACGCCGATGCCGCGAAGAAGGAGGTGGATGTACGCCTCAATCAGAGCGAGCAGGTATTCCGTCTGCAAGCGTCCCCCGGAGCCTCCGGCGCACTCTACAGTAACGGCGTCTTGGCGTTCGACAACAAAGGCAGCGAAGGCCTGGTCTACTGGGACGCTACCAACGATTTGATCGGTCGTGGCTGCAAAGCGCCGTAAAAGGCCGAGCAGTTCGAGCGAGGCAACACCGGGCGGTGTTCGAGCAAGCCGCCTCTATAATTTGAATAGCCGCCAATACGGCACGCACGATTAACGACCCCACCGGGAGAGAGACAGACAATGGCACTTATCAGCATGCGCCAGATGTTGGACCACGCAGCCGAATTCGGTTACGGCGTCCCTGCATTCAACGTGAACAACCTGGAACAAATGCGCGCCATTATGGAAGCGGCCGACAAGACCGATTCTCCGGTGATCGTTCAGGCTTCGGCCGGTGCGCGCAAATACGCTGGCGCCCCGTTCCTGCGCCACCTGATCCTGGCGGCGATCGAAGAATTCCCGCACATCCCGGTGGTCATGCACCAGGACCACGGCACCAGCCCGGCCATCTGCCAACGTTCCATCCAGCTGGGCTTCAGCTCGGTGATGATGGACGGTTCGCTGCGCGAAGACGGCAAAAGCCCTGCGGATTACGACTACAACGTACGCGTCACCCAGGAAACTGTCGCCATGGCTCACGCCTGCGGTGTTTCGGTTGAGGGTGAGCTGGGTGTTCTGGGCTCGCTGGAAACCGGCATGGCTGGTGAGGAAGACGGCGTCGGCGCAGAAGGCATGCTGGATCACAGCCAGATGCTGACTGATCCGGAAGAAGCAGCGGACTTCGTTAAAAGAACCCAGGTCGATGCCTTGGCCATCGCCATCGGCACCAGCCACGGCGCGTACAAGTTCACCAAGCCGCCTACCGGCGACATTCTGGCGATCGAGCGGATCAAAGAGATCCACAAGCGCATCCCGAACACCCACCTGGTGATGCACGGTTCTTCTTCCGTTCCGCAGGAATGGCTGAAAATCATCAACCAGTACGGCGGCGACATTAAAGAAACTTACGGCGTGCCGGTCGAAGAAATCGTTGAAGGCATCAAGCACGGCGTGCGCAAGGTCAACATCGACACCGACCTGCGTCTGGCCTCGACGGGTGCCATCCGCGAGTTCATGGCGAAAAACCCGAGCGAGTTCGATCCGCGCAAGTACCTGGCTAAAACCGTATCGGCCATGCGGGACGTGTGTATTGCTCGTTACGAAGCATTCGGCACCGCCGGCAACGCCTCCAAGATCAAGCCGATCTCCCTGGAGAAGATGTTCGAGCGTTATGCCAAAGGCGAGCTGAACGCCAAAGTGAACTGATCGTTTTCTGATCGATTTGCTGAAATGAAGAAGCCCGCAGCGATGCGGGCTTTTTTGTGGGCGTGGTCCACGTTTCTACACGGTAAGTTGCCGGCCGGGCAGGGCAATGATCCGCCCGACATACTTTGGCTCCGGCTGATCAAGTTGAGCTTCCGAGAGCCGGCGCAACGCCTGCAGCGACACTTCGCTGAACGGCGCTGATTTCGGCCCGGCCGCCAGGTCCACATGCAGCAGCATCTGCTCGCTCGCTGCCAACTCGATATCCCCGTCTGCTTTGTACAGCCCGTGATAAAGCTGCACCCGCTTGCCATCGTGTCCGATGATTTGCGTACGCACTTCCACCGGCTCACCAAGCTTTACCTCGTGCAGGAAGTTGATGTGCGCCTCGAGCGTGAACAGCGAGTGGCCGCTGGCATCCCGATCGTCACCGGCAAGGCCGATGCGGTCCATGAAGGCGTCTGTGGCGAAGCTGAAAATCAGCAGATAAAAGGCGTCGCGCAGGTGGCCGTTGTAGTCAACCCAATCGGCGAGGACCGAGGTTTTGTAAGTAGTGAGTGCGGGCATAGGACTTCCAGGGCTGAAATCTTTGTGAACTGAACGGCCTAGTCGTGACCAAGCTCACTCCCACAGGTCCTGCGTAAACCATTGTAGGACCGGCTTTAGCCGGGAAGACGGCAAGCGCCACGCCGCAGAATTTCGGGTGCACATCAGAATAGTATTTCCCGATCCCCCTGTAGGAGTGAGCTTGCTCGCGATAGCGTCAGTTCAGACAATGTGACGCTGGTGTATCAATCCCCAAACGCCATCCCATGCCTGGCCTTGGTGGTTTTCACCGCTTCAAGCACCGCCAGCAGGCAGTCATCGCGATACCGCTCCAGCGCCGCAATGCTGTGGCTACCGAGCTGATCCGAGGTGCCATCGACCACGTCATCGATCAACTTGTCGGTCAGCTCCGGCGCCGGTAGATAAGTCCACGGCAACTGCAGCGCCGGGCCGAATTGCGCCATGAAGTGACGCATGCCCGCATCGCCGCCGGCCAAGGTGTAAGTCAGGAAGGTGCCCATGAACGACCAGCGCAAGCCGGCGCCGAAACGGATCGCGTCATCGATTTCGCCGGTGGTCGCCACGCCGTCGTTGACCAGATGCAGGGCTTCACGCCACAGCGCTTCCAGCAAACGATCGGCAATAAAACCGGGGACCTCTTTGCGCACATGGAGCGGGCGCATGCCGAGTGATTCGTAGACCTGAATCGCTGCCTGCACCGCTTCCGGCGCGGTGTTCTTGCCGCCGACCACTTCCACCAGCGGCAGCAGATAAACCGGGTTGAACGGATGGCCCACCACGCAGCGTTCCGGGTGCGTGGCGCTCTCGTAAAACTCCGACGGCAGCAGGCCGGAGGTGCTGGAACCAATGATCGCGTCAGGCTTGGCCGCCGCGCTGATCTTGCTGTGCAGGTCCAGTTTGAGGTCAAGGCGCTCCGGAGCGCTTTCCTGAATGAAGTCGGCGTCGCGAACGCACTCCTCAATGGTGTCGACGAAGCGCAGACGTTTCTGGGAAGCGCCCGCCGTCAGGCCCTTTTGCTCAAGTGCCGGCCACGCATTGGCGACGCGTTTGCGCAGCGCGGATTCTGCGCCCGGCGCCGGGTCCCAGGCCACGACATCCAGGCCATGAGCCAGCGCGCGCGCCACCCAACCGCTGCCAATGACACCGCTGCCCAGGGCCGCGAAGGTTTTGATGGTGGTGATGAAGGTCATATCGATTACTCGAAAAAGTGTCGAGGCCCTTGTAGGAGTGAGCTTGCTCGCGATAGCTATTGATATGTGCCAGATGTGTGACTGACACACCGTTATCGCGAGCAAGCTCACTCCTACACGGCAGGATGTGTGTGGGGATCAAAACCGCTTTTTCAGCCCCATCTTCACGCGCCCCTCGGCCGGGGTCAGAACCCGGGCGCCCAGGCGGCTGAGAATCTCGCTGGCGCGCTCGACCAACGCGCCGTTGCTGGCGAGCACGCCTTTGTCGAGCCAGATGTTGTCCTCCAGACCGACCCGCACGTTGCCGCCGAGCAATACCGCCTGCGCAGCCATCGGCATTTGCATGCGGCCGATACCGAAGGCAGCCCACACCGCGTCAGCAGGCAAGTTGTCGACCATGGCTTTCATCGTGGTGGTGTCCGCCGGCGCGCCCCACGGAATGCCCATACACAGCTGAAACAGCGGGTTGTCCAGCAAGCCTTCTTTCATCATCTGCTTGGCAAACCACAGGTGGCCGGTGTCAAAAATCTCCAGCTCGGCTTTCACCCCCAGCGCCTGAATGCGCTTGGCCCCGGCCCGTAGTTGCGCGGGCGTGGACACGTAAATGGTGTCGCCATCGCCGAAGTTGAGGGTGCCGCAGTCCAGCGTGCAGATTTCCGGCAGGAGTGCTTCGACGTGTGCGAGCCGGGTCAACGGACCGACCAGATCGGTGCCGGGGCCGAATTCGGTCGGACGGTCGCCAGGTCCGATTTCCAGATCGCCGCCCATGCCCGCAGTCAGGTTGACGATGATGTCGATGTCGGCTTCACGGATGCGGTCCATGGTTTCGCGATACAGCTCGACGTCACGGCTGAACTTGCCAGTCTGAGGATCGCGCACATGACAGTGCACCACCGTCGCGCCGGCCTTGGCGGCCTCAACTGCGGCTGCGGCGATCTGCTTGGGCGTGATGGGGACCAAGTGGCTTTTCCCGGTCGTGTCGCCAGCACCGGTCAGTGCGCAGGTGATGATGACGTCGTGATTCATGGGTGAGGTTCCTTGCAGGGCAGACGGTAAAAGCGGACGTTTGCAGCCCGTGTTTGAGGTGCAAAGCTACGCAGCGTCGAGCCCCTCAAAACGCACAGCGGCGACACGGTCTTGCACAGCAGCGACCTGTGCTGTTGCTGCCAATCGGCAGGAGGTGTATTTGATGATCGGGCCCGGGAGGCAGCATTGCTTCTGACCACGTCTAGCCCCTATTGCCTAAATCCCAAGGAACGCGCCAACGATGTCCCAGGATTTCTACTTTCTGCTCATGCCCGGCTTTTCGATGATGGGCTTCGTGTCGGCGCTGGAGCCGTTGCGCGTGGCGAATCGCTTTGGTGGCGAGCTGTATCGCTGGCACATCCTGAGTGTCGATGGCGGCCCTGTCATTGCCAGCAACGGCATGTCGGTAAACGCCGACGCCGCGCTTGAGCCACTGAAAAAAGGCGCGACGTTGTGGGTGATGGGCAGCGTCGATCCGCTGAAGTTTTACAACGGGGCGCTGGAACACTGGCTGCGCCGGCTGGACCTGGAAGGCGTGGTGCTTGGGGCGATCGACACCGGTAGTTTTGTCCTGGCCCAAGCCGGTCTGTTGGAAGGTTATCGCCTGACCCTGCACTGGGAGGCGCTGGACGCCTTCAAGGAAACCTTTCCCCGGCTGCAAGCGACGCAGGAATTGTTCGAGATCGACCGGCGCCGCATTACGTCGGCCGGCGGCACCGCCTCCATCGACATGATGCTCGACCTGATCGGGCAGGCCCATGGCGCGGATATGGCGATCAAGGTTTCCGAGCAGTTCGTCCTCGGGCGCATACGCCAGCGCAAAGACCACCAGCGCATGCAGATCGCCACGCGCTACGGCATCAATAACAAGAAATTGGTGCAGGTCATCGGCGTCATGGAGCAGCACACCGAGCCGCCGCTGAGCACACTGGAACTGGCCGAAGGGATTCAAGTGACGCGGCGTCAGTTGGAACGGCTCTTCCGCCTGCACCTGAACGACACGCCGAGCAACTTCTACCTCGGCCTGCGGCTGGAAAAAGCGAGACAACTGCTGCGTCAGAGCGACATGAGCGTGCTGGAAGTCAGCATTGCCTGCGGGTTTGAATCGCCGTCGTATTTCACCCGCAGTTACCGGGCGAGATTTGGGGGGTGCCCAAGGGAGGACCGAGGGCGCACGCGCGAGGTGAAGGCTGTTTGATGCTCAATTATGGTGAATTATAGTCGCGACTATAATTCGGTATAAATGACCCGGCGGGCTACTTTCGTCTTCTTCTTCAGGCTCCGGCTCGTTCAGTAGGACCGGCTTCAGCCGGGAATAGGCCCGGTTGAGCACCCTCAGTTTAATGTGGTGGCGCCTGACGCCTTCCCGGCTAAAGCCGGTCCTACAGTCGGATTTAACCCCGGCCCACCACCGAGCCAGCGATCGGGTGCAGACCTTTCTACTTGGTCTTCATCAGCGCCGAACACGCCGCTTTGTAAGCCTCGTGCTGATACTTGTTCAGCGCTGTCGGCAGTTCAAAGTTGTGCTTCTTCATCTGAGCGTTGATGGTCTGGGGCGACAGCAGGATGACGTCGCAGTCTTCCAGCAACTGAAAGATGGTTTCGATCTTGAACGTCGTCGGACCGCCAGCGAACTCGCCTTTCTTGCTACGTTTTTTGATCGCGATATGGCCGATGCCGTTGTCGCGCACGAATGCCTCGATCTGGCGGGCGAACGCTTTCACGTTGACGGCTTCATCGTCGTCTTCGAGTGCGATCTTCTTGGTCGGCAGAGGGACGTGTTCGAGTGCGCCAGATGCGCGGGTGGCGACAGCGAAGATGGCCTCGCTGCCTTTGATTTCTATGCCGCAGATGTTCATGTGCATACCTTGAGCTCGGGAAGGGCGTCAGGGTAGCGCATTCGGGATCACTCGGACTGCGCGACGGTGTCCAGATACTCCGATCGCTCGTCGCTGGCGCGGGTCAGGCAATCGTTCTGATCGATGTTGAATTCTTTGGTGCCCGGTTTGGCCGGGAACACCTCAACGGCGCAGTCTGCGTCACGCAGTTTTTTCCAGGCTTCCTGGGCCGTCTTCAGTTTGGTGGCGAACTCCTCGGCCTGGGCCTTGTTCGCCCCGAACTGCGTCTGCACACGCTCAAGCACGTTCTGAACATTCTCGGTCAGCAACTTCTCCGCCGTGTCCCGGCTGTACACCGAGCACTCGAGGGTCTGCTGGTCCTCTTCGACGCCGTCGCAAGGGTTGGCGGCCGGGTTGGTTGCAGCGTGGGCACCTGTCGCGAATAAAGCCAAAGCCAGAAACATGGTTTTCATGGGGACTTCCCGAGTCAGAGATGGATTGGATTCTCGCCCAAGCGCGAGGCAAAGAACAGGTATCAAATGCGGGACGCCTTTGTACGCCGTTAGCGGTTATCGCTTACTGACGGTTTTGACCATTTTGCGGTCGTATTTGCTCGCGGGGTGTAGGGTCTGCATTGCTCTAGCTCGGGCAGCCGCTTTGAATTTGCGTTGAAAAAGAGAACCGTCCTGCAGAAAATTCTGAAACTTTCTTTGAGGGTTAGCGCGACGGTTTTCTTCATGTAGGATCCAATCCGCGCTGTGAACCGGCGCTCGCACACGACAACGATCAAGCAACTCAGGGAGAGAACTCATGGCGCTCGACGCTTTTATCCAATTCGACGGCATCCCGGGCGAGAGCCTCGACGACCAGCACAAGAACTGGATCGAAATCCTGGGCTATAACTTCGGCACCCATCAAAGCGCGTCGGCGACTGCCAGTTCGGCAGGCGGTGCTTCGTCAGGCCGGACCACTGTTACCACCTTCAACTTTTCCAAACTCCTCGACGCTGCCAGTGCGAAGCTGCTGCAGGCAAGCTGTGCAGGCCAGCACTTTTCAAAGGTGACCATCGCGGTACACCGTGCCGGTGGCGACAAGCTCAAATATTATGAGATCGTCCTCGAGGAAGTAATCATCGCTGACTATGCCCAAAGCGCGAGCGACGGCGTGCCCCGCGAAGTGGTGCAGCTCGATTACGGACGTATCAAAACCAACTACGTGCAGCAGCGTCGTAGCGATGGTGGTGGGGGCGGCAACGTGACGGGTGGCTGGGACCGTATCAAAAATACGATTTACGCGTGAGGGGTGTTCATGTCTCAGCCCTTCAGTTTCGTTAATGAGCGTATGCAGACGTATCAGGCCATCAAAGCGAGCTTGCCGTTGGGGCGGCGCCTCGCGGAGAAGTTTGATGTACTGAATGCGCATATCCGCAACAACGTCGTGGTGGCCGGCGAACTTGTCATCATCGGCGATGATTCAACGGCCGCCTGTACGGCTGAAGAAGCGGAGCTTATGCGCCTGGCTGCCATCACTCATCAGACGCTAGTGGACAACGATGCGGGAGGCGACGACTTTATCGTCGCCAACCATGAGTTCCTGACCCGGCTCATCAGCACTGCCTCCATTGGTGTTGATATGGCGCTTGACGGTTGGGAGAAGCATCTGGAAAACGTGAAAAAGACGCTCGAAAGCATCGACGTCTTGCACAAGCAGTACCTGGCATCCGGTACGGTAATAGAGCGAAACCTGTTCTACACCAAACGCCGCCAGCTCTTCGATCAGCTTGATAAATTGCTGAAAGGGTTTCTCAAGTTTGGCACCGGTCTGCGTAACACTGGGTCGATCAAACAAATGCTCGGTATCTCGACCAAAAGCTACCTGCACACGGGTGAGATCCGGAATTATGCCGAGAAGCTGGATGGCGTGGCGCGGGCGTCGAAGCTGATCAAGATGGGCGCGTACGTGGGGATTGTGCTGGACACGGCTTCGACAGCGATTGATATCAAAACGGCATGCTCTACCGGGCGAGAGGAGGAGTGTACGAAGGCTAAATATGTTGAGGGTGCGAAGCTTGCGGGTAGTCTCGGCGGCGCGGCACTGGGTGGTGCAGCTGCGTTGTTTGTTTCGAATGCTGTATGCGTAACGGTGCTAGGCCTTACAACCGGCCCCGGAGCGCTCGCGTGCGGTGTAATCACAGGTGCCGTATTAGGGTGGGCCGGAGGTGAAATTGGTAGCGGTGTGGGTGAGATTTCCGGTGAGCAGCTTTATCGGACGGTGGAGCAATGAATGCCATTGATCCGGGTCTGATTGCCACTTGCGTAATGGGGCTTATGTTTCTCAGTCTAATCATCCTCGTCATTACAACCTGCGTGGCACGGCGGAGAATCGACACGCTGCTCTCCAGATGCACTGTTGTAGCTGATCATAAGGCCACGTTTGGTGGATTAGGGTTTATGGGGGATGTGATAAGGGTGGGAACGGTTTGCACCATCCTCTTAATTCCCAAAGCGTACGCCAGGAAGAACTTCATTGATGAGGAGCAGGTTCAGGAATTTCCATCGGGTCTGAGATTTTTGATAGTGAGTACTTGGAGCCTGATTTTCATTGCTGCATTTGCATTGGTGGCTCTTCGATTTTATATGTACCTCAATAATATTCATCCATCGGGGAGGTGAGCTCATGTGCAAAGCAATTTTGGTCGAAGAACCATTGAATAGTAGCTGGCACTGATTCGGCAGCCGGAATGAGTGATCTAGTGCCGTCATCGTAGCTATTTTTTTCAGTGGTCGTCGATCATGAGGCTACATTCTTAGGCCTTGCTGTGATGGGTGACGTAGTGCAGGTAGGCGTCGTGGTAATTATTTTTCTTTCCCCAGAGTCTTTTGTTAGGCGAGGAATCACTGATCTGTGCAATGCAGATATAAGCTGTGTAACGATGATTGCTTCCTTCGCCTTCTTTCTAATAATGGTGCAGACGTTGGTTCTCGCTTTTTACTTTAAAAATAAAATAGATAAATTGCTTGGTAATTGTGAGGCTGTCTCGAATCCGGGCTCACTCTTTAGCCAGCCTGGCGTATGGAGCGGAATAACTAAGCTGGGAACCGTGGCCGCGATTTTTTTACTGCCCAAGACTATGCTGAAGCATGGTTTTATTGAGCCCGTTCAGGTAAAGGCGTTTCCTCCAACTTTCAAATACATAATCCTGATCCACTTTGTCATGACCTTATCGGTTTTCTTTGTGTTGGGCATGCTTCGCCTCAGATCCTATCTGTGCGGCGTTTGAAGGTTTTCTAGACCTCAAGTGGCGATGCCGTCCCATACTCGCTTTAGATTCGGTAAAGCTGCAGCGCTTTTGGCCCCATCATCCCCCTTTGTCGTTTCTTGACGCTTTCGGCAATTCCCCTGTCGTTTTTGCACCCGGCTCCTCCGACCCTCAGGCATATGCTGACCCCAAAGCGCCGGCAGACCTTCCGGCCATTAAAGAACCCCAGGGGACCGCCTGATGAGCCCAGCCGAATTACACGCCGACAGCATCGTCATTGACGGGTTGATCATTGCCAAATGGAACCGTGAGCTGTTCGAGGACATGCGCAAAGGCGGCCTGACCATGGCCAACTGCACAGTTTCGGTGTGGGAAGGTTTTCAGCAGACCGTCAACAGCATCGCTTCCAGCCAGAAATTGATTCGTGAAAACAGCGACCTGGTGATCCAGGTGCGCAACACGGCCGACATCCGCAAGGCCAAGGAGCTGGGCAAGACCGGCATCCTCTTCGGCTTCCAGAACGCCCATGCTTACGAGGATCAGATCGGCTACGTCGAGATCTTCAAACAGCTGGGCGTGGGCATCGTACAGATGTGCTACAACACCCAGAATCTGGTGGGCACCGGCTGCTACGAGCGCGACGGCGGCCTTTCGGGCTTCGGTCGTGAAATCGTCGCGGAGATGAACCGCGTCGGCGTCATGTGCGACCTTTCCCATGTCGGCTCCAAGACCTCTGAGGAAGTCATCCTCGAATCGAAGAAGCCAGTGACCTACTCCCACTGCCTGCCTTCGGGCCTCAAAGAACACCCGCGCAACAAATCCGACGCCGAGCTGAAATTCATTGCCGATCACGGCGGCTTTGTCGGCGTGACCATGTTTGCGCCATTTCTGGCCAAGGGCATCGACTCGACCATCGACGATTACGCCGAAGCCATCGAATACGTGATGAACATCGTCGGCGAAGACGCGATCGGCATCGGCACTGACTTCACCCAGGGTCACGGCCAGGAATTCTTCGAATACCTGACCCACGACAAAGGCTACGCCAGGCGCCTGACCAACTTCGGCAAGATCATCAACCCGCTGGGCATCCGCACCGTCGGCGAATTCCCGAACCTCACCGAAACCCTGCTCAAACGCGGCCACTCCGAACGTGTCGTGCGCAAGATCATGGGCGAAAACTGGGTTCGCGTCCTGGGCGACGTCTGGGGCGAATAAGGCTGTGGCCCCACTCGCCGATCACTGAATTTTCCCTCTCCCGTCGCGGAGAGGGCATCCACACGAATTTTCCGGAGTTAAGTTTCCATGGCCAAGATCGCCCCGCAATTGCCAATCGAAGTCGACAGCGAGACCGGTGTCTGGACCTCCGACGCCCTGCCGATGCTGTACGTGCCGCGCCATTTCTTCGTCAACAACCACATGGGTATCGAAGAAGTACTGGGCGCCGAGGCGTACGCCGAAATCCTCTACAAGGCCGGCTACAAGTCCGCCTGGCACTGGTGCGAGAAAGAAGCCGAATGCCATGGCATCGAAGGCGTCGCGGTGTTCGAGCACTACATGAATCGTCTGTCCCAGCGCGGTTGGGGTCTGTTCAAGATTCAAGACATCGATCTGGAAAAAGGCACCGCCAGCGTCAAGCTCGAGCACTCGGCCTTCGTTTACGTCTACGGCAAAGTAGGGCGCAAGGTCGATTACATGTTCACCGGCTGGTTTGCTGGCGCCATGGACCAGGTCCTGGAAGCCAGCGGCAGCAAAATCCGCACCGTGGCCGAGCAGGTTTACGGCGGGTCGGAAGAAGGCCACGACGACGGCCTGTTTGTCGTCAAGCCGTTGTAAGTCGAGGTTTCCGTCATGGCTTTCGAAGCGATGTTTCAACCGATTCAGATCGGTAAATTGACCATACGCAACCGCGTATTGAGTACCGCGCACGCCGAGGTCTACGCCACCGACGGCGGCATGACCACCGACCGTTACGTGAAGTACTACGAGGAGAAAGCCAAGGGCGGCATCGGTCTGGCCATTTGCGGCGGTTCGTCCAGCGTGGCGATCGACAGCCCGCAAGGCTGGTGGAAGTCCGTCAACCTGGCGACCGACAAGATCATTCCGCACTTCCAGAACCTCGCTGACGCCATGCACAAGCACGGCGCCAAGATCATGATCCAGATTACCCACATGGGTCGTCGTTCGCGTTGGGACGGCGATCATTGGCCGACGCTGCTGTCGCCTTCGGGCATCCGCGAGCCGGTTCACCGCGCAACCTGCAAGACCATCGAGCCGGAAGAAATCTGGCGGGTGATCGGCAACTACGCCAGCGCGGCGGCCCGTGCCAAGGCCGGCGGTCTGGACGGCGTTGAGTTGTCGGCCGTGCACCAGCACATGATCGATCAGTTCTGGAGCCCACGGGTCAACAAGCGGACTGACGAGTGGGGCGGCAGCTTCGAAAACCGCATGCGCTTCGGGCTGGAAGTGATCAAGGCTGTGCGCAAGGAAGTCGGCCCTGATTTCTGTGTCGGCCTGCGTATCTGCGGTGACGAATTTCACCCGGACGGCCTCAGTCACGAGGACATGAAAGAGATCGCCAAGTACTACGACCAGACCGGCATGATCGATTTCCTTGGCGTCGTCGGTTCAGGGTGCGACACCCACAATACCCTCGCCAACGTTATCCCGAACATGAGTTATCCACCGGAGCCGTTCCTCCACCTGGCGGCCGGTATCAAGGAAGTGGTCAAGGCGCCTGTGCTGCACGCGCAGAACATCAAGGACCCGAATCAGGCGACCCGCATTCTCGAAGGCGGCTACGTCGACATGGTCGGCATGACCCGCGCCCACATCGCCGACCCGCACCTGATCACCAAGATCAAGATGGGCCAGGTCGATCAGATCCGTCAGTGCGTCGGTGCCAACTACTGCATCGACCGTCAGTACCAGGGCCTGGACGTACTTTGTATCCAGAACGCCGCGACGTCCCGGGAATACATGGGCGTGCCGCACATCATCGAGAAGACCACCGGCGTAAAACGCAAAGTGGTGATCGTAGGTGCAGGGCCTGCCGGGATGGAAGCCGCGCGCGTTTCGGCTGAGCGTGGCCACGACGTGACCTTGTTCGAGAAGAAAGACGCCATCGGCGGACAGATCACAACGGCCTCGAAAGCACCGCAGCGCGACCAGATCGCCGGTATCACGCGTTGGTTTCAGCTGGAACTGGCGCGCTTGAAGGTGGATTTGCGCCTGGGCACGGCGGCAGATATCGCGACCATCATGGACCTGCGCCCTGACGTGGTGGTGCTGGCGGTAGGCGGTCATCCGTTCATTGAGCAGAACGAGCATTGGGGCGCCGCTGAGGGTTTGGTTGTCAGCAGCTGGGACATCCTCGACGGCAAAGTCGCGCCGGGCAAGAACGTGCTGGTCTACGACACCATTTGCGAGTTCACCGGGATGTCCACGGCCGACTTCCTGGCGGACAAAGGCTGCCAGGTCGAGATCGTTACCGACGACATCAAACCCGGTGTTGCCATCGGTGGTACGTCGTTCCCGACCTACTACCGCAGCATGTACCCCAAAGAAGTGATCATGACCGGCGACATGATGCTGGAGAAGGTCTACCGCGAGGGCGACAAGCTGGTCGCGGTGCTGGAGAACGAGTACACCGGCGCCAAAGAGGAGCGGGTGGTCGATCAAGTGGTGGTCGAGAACGGCGTGCGTCCTGACGAAGCGCTGTATTACGGGATGAAGGAAGGTTCGCGCAACAAGGGCCAGATCGACATCGACGCCCTGTTCGCGATTCAGCCGCAGCCGTCGTTGAGTGAGCCGGGTGACGGGTATCTGCTGTTTCGCATCGGTGATTGCGTGGCACAGCGCAATACCCATGCGGCGATCTACGACGCACTCAGGCTTTGCAAGGATTTCTAGCGGCCGGCACACAACCCTGTAGGAGTGAGCTTGCTCGCGAAAGCGGCGGGTCTGTCGACATCCATGTTGAATGTCACGGCTTCGCGAGCAAGCTCACTCCTACCGGAACCGAGTAAGGCATCTCGACCTGCAAGACCCTGAGTCTTTGGGAGCTCCACATGCTAAACACCCTTCTTCCCATCCTGCTCTTCGCTGCCCTGGGCCTGGCGGTCCTTGGTGCGCTGCGGCGGGTAAGCCTTTGGCGCAACGGGCGTGCCGCCAAGGTTGACCTGCTCGGCGGATTGCTGGCGATGCCCAAGCGCTACATGGTCGATCTGCACCACGTCGTCGCCCGGGACAAGTACATCGCCAACACCCACGTGGCCACGGCGGGCGGCGCGGTTGCGTCCATCGTGCTTGCGATTCTGGTGCACGGTTTTGGCCTGCACAACCGTGTCCTCGGCTACGCGCTGTTGCTGATGTCGGCCGTGATGTTCGTCGGCGCGATCTTCATGTACCTGCGTCGTCGCAATCCGCCGAGTCGTTTGTCGAAAGGCCCGTGGATGCGCCTGCCGAAAAGCCTGCTGGCGTTCTCGGGCTCGTTCTTTATCATCACGTTGCCCGTTGCAGGCGTGCTGCCGGCGAACTTCGGCGGTTGGTTGCTGGCGATCATTCTGGGCATTGGCGTGCTGTGGGGCGTCTGCGAATTATTCCTCGGCATGACCTGGGGCGGCCCGATGAAACACGCCTTCGCCGGCGCGCTGCACCTGGCCTTTCACCGCCGCCCGGAGCGCTTCGGCGGTGGCCGTTCGACAGGGCTGAAACCCCTCGATCTGGCAGACAAAACCGCACCGCTGGGCGTGGAAAAACCCAAGGATTTCACCTGGAATCAGCTACTCGGTTTCGATGCATGCGTGCAGTGCGGAAAGTGCGAAGCTGCCTGTCCTGCCTTCGCCGCCGGCCAGCCGCTGAACCCGAAGAAGCTGATTCAAGACATGGTGGTCGGCTTGGCGGGCGGCACCGATGCAAACTTTGCCGGCAGCCCCTATCCGTCCCTCGACGGCCAAGGCAAGCCTGTCGGCGAGCATGGCGGCAACCCCCATCAACCCATCGTCAACGGGCTGGTCGACGCCGACACCCTGTGGTCGTGCACGACCTGCCGGGCCTGTGTGGAAGAGTGCCCGATGATGATCGAGCACGTGGACGCCATCGTCGACATGCGCCGTCATCTGACCCTCGAAAAAGGTGCTACTCCCAACAAGGGCGCCGAGGTGCTGGAAAACCTCATCGCGACGGACAACCCGGGCGGCTTCGCTCCGGGCGGACGCATGAACTGGGCGGCAGACCTGAACCTTGAGGTCATGAGTAACAGGAAAACCGTGGACGTGCTGTTCTGGGTCGGCGATGGCGCGTTCGACATGCGCAATCAGCGCACCTTGCGGGCCTTCGTCAAAGTACTGAAGGCGGCCAAGGTCGATTTCGCTGTGCTGGGCCTGGAAGAACGTGACAGCGGCGATGTTGCGCGGCGTCTGGGTGATGAAGCCACGTTCCAGATGCTCGCCAGCCGCAACATCCAGACGCTGGCGCAGTACGACTTCAAGCGCATCGTCACCTGCGACCCGCACAGCTTTCATGTGCTGAAAAACGAATACGGTGCGTTCGACGGCCACTACGTCGTACAGCACCACAGCGCGTATCTGGCAGAGCTGATAGTCAACGGCGCGTTGAATCTGGGCCAGCACAAAGGCGCCAGCGTCACCTATCACGATCCCTGCTATCTCGGCCGTTACAACGGCGAATACCAGGCGCCGCGCGATGTGCTGCGTGCGCTGGGCATCGAGGTCAAGGAAATGGTGCGGTCCGGATTCCGCGCACGTTGCTGCGGCGGCGGTGGCGGCGCGCCGATCACCGACATTCCCGGCAGGCAACGGATTCCGGATATGCGCATGGATGACATCCGCGAGACCGGCGCCGAAGTGGTGGCCGTGGGTTGTCCACAGTGCACCGCGATGCTTGAAGGCGTGGTCGAGCCACGGCCGATGATCAAGGACATCGCCGAACTGGTGGCTGATGCGCTGCTTGAAGACACCGCGCCTGCAAAACCGGCAGCGGCCCGACGTGAACCTGCGGAGGCCCATTGATGAGCGACATTATCCGCCGTGACCCACGCGCTGAGTGGATCGCACGAAACCGCCTGCATCCCTTGCACGCCGCCATGCAACCGGCCCAGGTCAGCTGGATGGGCCCCAACGGTGTGCTGCGTAAAAACGTGCATGGCATCGGTTTTATCGGTCCCAACGGCATCAAACGCATTGATCGAAGTGGGGCTCAGCAGGGCGGCGCGATCAAACGCTCCGTAACTGTGGACGTGCAATTGCCGTTGCATCGGATTGCGACGCCGGCTTTTTATATCGCAGTGGTGCCCGACATGGTCGGTGGCCGTCTGAGCAGCCATGATCGCGACCTGTTGGGCTTGGCCCATGGGCTGGCTGGCAAAGAGGGCGCAGTGCTGGCGGTGGTTTTTGGAGAACACAAAGAGACGGCGTTCGACACCGCTGGGGTCGATCGTCTGCTGATACTGGAAGGCAGTGCGTTCAGTGGTTATTCGCCTGAGCAGCGTGTGCAGGGTTTGCGGGCTGTGGATAACCAGTTTGACCCCCATCACTGGTTGCTGCCTGACAGCCGAAACGGCGGGGGAGAATTGGGACGCCGTTTTGCGGCCAGTCTGGGTGAACGACCGTCAACGCGAGTGTGGCAAGTCGCTGGCGAACAGTGCATCGGTCGTGCAGGTGCTGGCGCGGAGGATCTGTCGCGTCCCGTGTCACGCCTGATTCTTGCTCAAGCGGAGTGCGCCGAACCTGTCAGTGAGACGCGCCACGAAGTGCAGGTCGTGGAGTTATCCACAGCCGTCCCGCGCAGTTTGACGCGCATCGAAGACCTTGGCGCCGTGGCGGTCGATCCTGCACTTATCCCCATGTCCGAAGCTGAATTCATATTTTCGGGTGGTAACGGGGTCAAGGACTGGTCGCTGTTTCACCGCACCGCCGTCGCTCTGGGTGCTACTGAAGGCGCATCCCGAGTGGCCGTCGACGATGGCTTCATGACCCGGGATCGTCAGGTCGGTGCGTCCGGCACCTGGGTCACTGCACGGGTGTACGTGGCGGTCGGGATTTCCGGTGCGATCCAGCATTTACAGGGCATCGGCGCCTGCGACAAGGTGGTGGCCATCAACCTCGACCCTACCTGCGACATGATCAAGCGGGCCGATCTGTCGGTAATCGGCGAGAGCTCTGCCATTCTCGAAGCGCTGGTTGAAGCGGTCGACAGCTACCGGAATGGGGCGAGGCGCGATGCAGCCTGAAATGGGGGTCTCTGTGGATAAAGGTGCCTTGCACGTAATCAGCCTCGTCACCGTCGGCGCGCACCCAACGTCGGGCCGGCCGCGTCGCGCCGAGCAGGATGCCCGTGCGGTGGAACTGGGTTTGCAATTGGCTGGGGATAACTTGCATGTGTTGCATGCCGGTGATGCCGAGGAACCCGCATTACGTGGCTACCTGGGCATGGGCGTGGACGAACTCCACGTGCTGGCTCAGCCGACGGGCGCGGACGCGTTGCCTGGGCTGACGGATTACATTCGCGAGTCGGGCGTGCAGCTGGTGCTGACCGGCAGTCAGGCCGAGACGGGCGAAGGGTCCGGCATGCTCCCTTATTTGCTGGCTGAAAAGCTCGGCTGGCCGCTGGTTGTGGGTCTGGCTGAGGTTGAGTCCATGAGCAACGGCACTGCCCAGGTGCTGCAGGCGCTCCCCCGAGGTCAACGCCGCCGCCTCAAGGTCAGATTGCCGTTCCTGGCGACTGTGGATAACGCTGCACCGAAGCCTCGTCAAAGCGCTTACGGTCCGGCGCAGCGCGGTTTGCTGGATGTGGAAGAGATTGAAGTAGTCATCGACGAAGTGTTCACCGGCGCAGGGCTGACGCCCGCGAAACCACGGCCAAAACGCTTGAAGGTCATCAAAGCAAAGAGCGGCGCTGATCGTATGAAGGCCGCGACGGCGAAAGCGAGCGGCGGCGGTGGGCAGGTTCTCAAGGGAGTGACTGCTCAGGAGGGTGCTGCTGCGATTTTGAAGTTGCTGGTGGAGGAGGGGGTGGTGCGTTGAACCGGACTGTCAGCATTGGAAAAGGCGTCCTAAGTGGCGCCTTCTTCGCTTGATGGTGATTGCTCGGGCAACCGGCTTTCAACTGCTTGCTTCACAGATGGCGCATCAATGATCGCTACGTCGAAGACCTGTTCTATGACCTGTCGAGGTCCTTGTTTGAGGCTCCAGGTGAAGAACACCAAGCACCCAACCAACAGGATGAAACATCCTGAGCCAACGACGCTTTGAGACACACCTGACCAGAATCCAGGTCTGAATGATCGAATCTCGTAATTCGCCTTAGCCGTATAAAGCTCCTCAAGCTCTTTTGCTTCATTGGCGAGCGACGTTTCCAGAAAGCTCACTGCCAACTGGGCCGCCTGGCTTCTGTAAACATCCAGCTGCGAAGCATTGTTGCTGATGTCATGGAAAGCCGTTAGATCGGAGTCTTTCGGATCCTCTCCGTGCTTCGCGATGAACGCCTGGATGTACTCGATTTTCTGTCGCTTGTAGCTCGAGTAAGCAAGCTTGCCCAGAATGTCGCTCTCGTCCGCGACCAGTTCCTTATAGATGTAGTTGTAGCCTCCTCTCGCCATGTTCATCAGGTCCGCTGCACCTTTGCGTAGGCGGAGGCGAATGCGCTTTTGATTTCCTGAACAGTTCTGGGTCTGTAAGTCACGATACCCAGCAGCTCCCGTGGAAGGCTAGTGGGCCGTCCGCGTTGTTGTATGAGCTGAGCGTTTGCCTGCTGAACAACCTGCTCAGAAAACCGTACTGTCGATGTCATTTATAGCCACTCCAAATCAATGATCGGCAGGAGTCTACAGCCCAACAAAAGGTACGACTGTCAGACGCGTCTGATTCGGTGTGTAAAACGGCCGCATTACCCACAATCGCTGTTGATCCGCCTGTGGATAAACTGTTCGCGTATTGCTACAGCCCTTTGCTGGCGTCGCTCTCAGCCGACTGGTTGATTTTTGATCGCTCTATCTAGCGGATTCTTATGGATTTTTTCCACAAGCCAGCCTTGTCGGCGCGTGTTCTACCCACATTGTCTGTGAGCCTGCGTGTGGATAACATGTTCGTTATTCGCTGCGGCCCTTGTAATTCGTGGTCTTCAAAGATTTGTTCAAAATTTAACCAATAACGGCTATCGAGCGCCGATCTGCTCTGCTTGTCTCCTGTACTAAGCCCTTTTCACGCTTTTCCACAGCAGTCGGCATACTTACACACATAGGCTGTTGGCTGTTCTGTGGATAACATGTTCGCGGTCACTCTCGGGCCCCTGAATCCGGCCAGTTGAGCAATATGATCAAAAAATGATCAGAAATTTGAGCCTACTATGTCGACGCGGTAGTAATCGCACCTAGACCTCAACATTTCAAACCTGATGGCCTTGTAAATCCCCTCAATCGGCAGGGAGGCAGAGACTCTCGTTGTTCGCTTAAGCAATCTCGTGTCTAAGCCAGCACCTGCGCAACGATCCCGTCGTTTTGCAATTCGCTCCAAGGCCCGTCTGCGATAACTTCACCGTTCTTCAACACAATCACACGATCGAAGCGGGGCAGCGCCGTCAAATCGTGGGTAGCGCACACCAGCCCCCTTTTATGGAAATGCTCGAACAGAGTGTTCCACACACCCAGCGCGGTCTCCTGATCCAGAGCCGATGTTGGCTCGTCGAACAAGTTGAAATCCCCTGGGCGATTTATCAGCCGGAGCAGTGAAAGTCGTTTTGCTTCGCCCCCTGAAATGTTTATTGCGCCTTCAGCTATTGATCGGTGCGCGGCCAGCTGTGCCACGCCAAGATCTTCAAGGACTCGGGGAAGATGGTCTGACATGGGTTGATCGAAAAGCACGGAGTGCTGGAATGTGCCTTCAAGAAACACCGGGTCTTGAGGGCAGTAGCGAACACGGTACAGATACGTCTGAATGTCGCACCCTCGCACTTTCCTGCCATTTATGGAGATACCGTGGCGGAGTGTTTTCAGCGTTCCCGCCATAGTGTCCAAAAGCTTGCTTTTGCCGGCACCACTAGGCCCGATGATCGCAACGGATTGATCAGGCCTGAAATGCAGCTTACGGTTCGTTACCTGAGCCATGGCGGCCAATCCCAGGCTCGACAATGGTTCAGGTAAGGGCTCTTGCGGCGCCTCTAAAAGATCCTCCAGTAACAAGGTTTCCTGGAGCCTCTGTCGGTCTACTGAAAATTGATCCAGTGCCCGATAGGCCTCTGCCAAAGCGCTGCAATTACTGAGAAACATGCCCGCCATCGAAAACACGGCGACCAGCTCCCCAACAGACAAGCGTGGGGATAGGGAAGCCTGGTCACTCACGCCCCACGCAAGTAGCCCGGCCGTGGACAGCCCGATGTACAAAACTCTGATCGAACTGAGAACCGCACCTGTACTCGCCACTCGTGTTGCCGCGTGTGCGTAATCCGTGAAGCTCTCTCGAAGCGGTTTCATCGCGAGGCTGGAAGCCTGTTCGAGCTTCAGGATTTTGCCGGCTTGCAGGGTTTCGAATAGCTTGGACGACACCCTGTCTTCTTCATCATTTACAGCAATCAGATAAGAACGCCTCCAGCAGATGAGCCGGTGATATAGCAGGACGTAGCCAACAGAAACTCCCAGCAGGGTCGTGAACATCAGCGCTCCGCCCAGGCAGGCAAAGATGATCGCGATCAAGCCCAGTTCAATCAGCAGCGGGAAGCCTGAGGTGATGAAAAAAATCAGAAACTTCTCGTGCGCAGTTATTCCCCTTTCTACGGACTTGATGAGGCCGCCAATTCGAAGGGAACAAAACTGCTCAAATTCCTTGCCCAGTATTTTTTCAGACCATTCAGTGGATAGGTCTGCCAGGGTTGTCTGCACGAGCTTCACAAGTTGATAAGTCTGAAACGGGTGCAACACGGACTGCAGCAGCACTGCGGCACAAAGTACAACCAGTAAATCACTGATGGTGAGTGACGCCATTTCTTCTGGCAGAGAGAGGTTGTCGATAATCTTTCCCAGTAACAGCGCGGGCGCTATAGTGGACAGCTTCAATAGAACGGTCAGTGCGGTGGCACTTATAAACAGTCTTTTCCTGGAGCTCAGTGTCTCACTGATAAAATCTATCATCCGAATCTTTACCTTATGAATAACACTTATTCGCGTGGAGAAGATGTTGGGGGACTACTGGGATACCTGCCCTTATTAAGTTGAATCGCTCCAGTCCTGGTACATAAACCTGCGCGACCACACACCCATTTTCGAAGTCCAGTAGCGTTCGTTTGAATGCGCGTAAGCCGGTCACTTCAACTTTCTCAAGGATGAACTCTACCTGCTCCTGCACAGATAAACGCCTCGGCGGATCCAGGCGCTTGCAGCTGAGCTCGGTGTTCCGGAGTACTTCAAGATTTATCAACGGGCGTAAGGTGGATGAGTAATTAGCAAGCGCGAAGGCGCTATGGTCAGTAGCTTTCTCAACTTCATCATATAGCGCCATGGTCTGGTGGAGTTCAGTAGCGGCGCGTTCAATGGCGATTCGCGGGTCTACAGAGCATCCGCTACCAAGGGGGCAGACTATGTATCTGCCGTCAGGTTGCTTTGGAATAGCCATGGCGAAATATACGCCCTGAATTGTTTCGGTGATGAGGATCTTCATACTGGTGGCGAGGGTGCAAAATCTCGAGCTGCCGGGAAACACCTGGCGCATCACGACTACGTCAACTGACCGCATCAGAATGGAATCATACTGACCGCAGAGGGACATGAGGATTTTGGACAGCATGTGCCGCTCAAGCACCTCGTTGAGCCCATGAAGGATTGCTTCATTTTCCGAACAGCCAAAGGCAATCCCCGAGTTTGTCGAGTAGCGGCTGAGAAACGCGGTGTCGGTTCGTGAGGTGTTCTTTTCCACTAGGGCTCTGTCTGGAAGTTGCATGACAGCGGGGATAGCGGCGAGACTGCCATTCGAGATATCTTTGAGTTCGACGCAGTCTATCAGTGCCTCGCTATCGGGCAAGTTAGCAAGGATTCCATCAAGCTTGATGGAGGCCTGACGACGCACTTCGTAGATGCGGCGACTAACAAGGCCGTTGGATGAACAGTGTTCCAGCGCGTAGTGCTCAATGCTTTCTGCCAATGCACCCAATTGACAATGTTGACCCTTGCCTGCGCCTTCGGCCACTGCTGACCCGCTGTCATCACTGAGCGTGCAGGTCGCAACCGTTTTGCATGAGTCTATGTATTTCACCGACGGTATAAGAGATAAAGAAGATATCGCCTCACGAATCTTTTGCTCTGAGGCTGATACGGAGAATTCACGTTCAAACATTGGCTATGCTCCTTGGAAAGGTTTGGGGTATTAACCCCAAACCTGCTTTACGGTTTTTTAATCAACCCTGTGAGTAGAACTGCGCCTCGACTGGCAGAAGAGTTCCCATTACATTTTCACTTTGATTAAAAGGCGTCATCGAAATTTCTGAGCGTTTGCGTCCCATGTTGATTACTCCATAAATTTAAATTAGGGGATTTTCCCAGTGCTCACGTCATTTGCCGTGAGTGATGTATTAATAACATCCGTTCAAAATCGTTCAAGTTCGTTCACAGGTGTAAGCGTCTGATCGTTTCGTAGGAAGATTCAACAGTGTCGTGGGTCAATCTTGATAAGGCTATGAATTAAGTCAGGTTTTTTTGTAGGAAATGCTGCTTTTTGGATGATGGTTTCACACGGCAAACATACAGATGGAATCTCTGCTGGACTCAAGATAGGAGCCGCTTCTTACCCAGCGGTTAATTCGCAGGAGATACGAACGGCCTGCGGAGCCCTTCCTAAAACTCCACTCACTTACCCAAAACGCATCGCGGGCAAGCGCGCTCCTACAGCTCGAATGTCTGTAGAAACGCGGTTGCCCGCGAAGGTGTCAGTTCAAATCCGACAGGTAAACCCTACTCGTGGTTAACCGCCACGCCCTTCAAATACGAAGCCGGTTCCGCGCCCATGTTCTCCAGCAATTTTGCGCTGTACCAGTCGATGAAGTTCACCACGCCGAACTCGTAGGTCTTCGAATACGGCCCCGGCTGGTAAGCGATGGAGTTGATGCCGCGCTGGTTCTCTTCGGCCAGTCGACGGTCCTGGTCGTTGGTGGCGTCCCAGACTTCACGCAGGCGTGCAACGTCGTAGTCAACGCCCTCGACGGCGTCCTTGTGGACCAGCCATTTAGTGGTGACGAGGGTTTCCTGCGCGCTGACCGGCCATACGGTGAATACGATGACGTGGTCGCCCATGCAGTGGTTCCACGAGTGGGGCAGGTGCAGGATGCGCATCGAGCCCAGGTCCGGGTTCTGGATGCGCCCCATCAGTTTCTTGCTGCCTTGCTTGCCATCCATCGTCATCGAGACGGTGCCTTTGAGCAGCGGCATGCGCACGATGCGGTTGCGCAGGCCAAAGCTGGCGTGGGCGAACGGAATTTTTTCGGCTTCCCAGGCGGCCGCGGAGGCTGCGACGTGGTCCTTGAAGGCCTGGTCGGCGCGCGGGTCGGTGACGTCGTCCCACTCCAGCAAGGTGTTTAGCAGTTCGGGGTGCGACGCATTGCAGTGGTAGCACTCGCGATTGTTTTCCAGCACCAGCTTCCAGTTGGCTTTTTCGACCAGGGTGGTTTGCACCGCCACCTTGGTGTTCTCCATGTCGTACGGTTCCATGTAGTGATTGAGCGTCTGCAGGAACGCGTCGATAGCGGGCGGATTGCTCGCCATGCTGATGAAGATGTACCCGCCTGCCACTTTGCAGTGCACCGGCTTGAGGCCGAACGCCTTCATGTCGAAATCCGCACCCATCTCGGTGCCCGCGTACAGCAGGCGACCGTCGAGTTCGTAGGTCCACTGGTGGTAAGGGCAAACCAGCTTGGCGACCTTGCCTTTTTCCTTGGTGCACAGGCGAGAACCGCGGTGGCGGCAGACGTTGTGGAATGCATTGATCGAGCCGTCAGGCCCGCGCACGACCAGGATCGGGTTCTTGCCGATCTGGAGGGTAAGGAAGTTACCCTTCGCCGGCACTTCGCAGGTCATGCCCGCGATCAGCCACTCTTTCTGAAAGATTTCCTGCATGTCGATTTCAAACAGCCGCTCATCGCTGTAGAAAGGCTGCGGCAGCGAGTAAGTGCGCTCGCGGGTGTGCAGCATCTCGGCAGTCGCCTTGCGCGCAGGTTCCAGCGGATCGCCCAAGCTCAGAGTTGCGGTGACGTCCATCTTTCAAGTCCTCAGGCCGCGCTTTGCGCAGTCTACGAATGTGGCTGATACGGTAGGTGTGTAGCGAAGCGCGCGAGGCGGCAGTGATTTCTGTCGCTCAGGCCAATGGATAAAGAATCTGTAATGAATTGAGGGCGAGTGTGGAGCCGGGCGCGACCTGAACCTTATCCATGGGCGACATGGCCGAATCCGTTTCCGACGGCCCGACCCCTATAGACCGGGGCTGGTCGCCATAAGTATGTGAATGTCGCTGATAGGTAAATAGCCGGCTTGCGCGTTACGCAGAATCGCCACCATGAGAGGCCGACCGTCGGCCGTGGAGAGTGTGTATGTCCCAGAGTTTCCTCAGCCCGGTCAACACCCAGACCTGGGCCAACGGCCGCCATCTGGTGCGGGTCGTCAAAGTGATCCAGGAAACCTGGGACGTGCGCACGTTCTGCTTCATGGCCGACCAGCCGATTCTGTTCTTCTTCAAGCCCGGTCAGTTCGTCACCCTGGAGCTGGAAATCGACGGCGTGCCGATCATGCGCTCCTACACCATCTCCAGTTCGCCTTCGGTGCCGTACAGCTTTTCGATCACCATCAAGCGTGTGCCCGGCGGCAAGGTTTCGAACTGGCTGCACGACACGCTCCACGAAGGTCAGGAACTGGCCGTGCACGGGCCGGTGGGTCTGTTCAACGCCATCGATTTCCCGAACCCGAAAATCCTCTATCTCAGTGGCGGCGTCGGTATCACGCCGGTCATGTCCATGGCACGCTGGTATTACGACACCAACGCCAACGTTGACATGGTCTTCGTGCACAGTTCGCGCTCACCCAAAGACATCATCTACCACCGCGAGCTGGAACAGATGGCGTCGCGAATCAATAACTTCGCCCTGCACATCGTCTGTGAAAAGCACGGGCTGGGTGAACCGTGGGCGGGCTATCGCGGTTATCTGAATCAGAAAATGCTCGAGCTGATGGCCCCGGATTTCATGGAGCGGGAAGTGTTCTGCTGCGGGCCGACGCCATACATGAGTGCGGTCAAGCGGTTGCTTGAAGCCAACGGTTTCAACATGGCCCAGTACCACGAAGAGTCCTTTGGCGCGACGCCGCCGGAAGCCCGCGCCGACGCCGTGGAGCATGCCGAACAGGCCGCCGACGCGCCGGATCTGGATGTCGCTGAATTGAATCAGGTTGAATTCACTGACACCGGCAAGAGCATCCGCGTCGCACCTGGGGAAACCGTCCATGCAGCGGCTGCCAAGCTCGGCCTGATGATTCCCAAGGCATGCGGGATGGGCATCTGCGGCACGTGCAAAGTGATGAAGCTGAGCGGGGAAGTCGAGATGGAGCACAACGGCGGCATCACCGACGACGACGTAGACGAAGGCTACATCCTGGCGTGCTGCAGCGTGCCGAAGGGGGATGTGCGGATTGAGTATTGATCGACCTGTGTAGGAGCGCGCTTGCCCGCGATGGGCGATGACGCGGTCTACCTGAGAGACCGCGTTGTTTTTTTCGCGGGCAAGCGCGCTCCTACACTGTGGTCGACGGGTTGCTTACACCTTGAAGCGCGCAACCATTCCGTTCAGATCCACGGCCAGACGCGACAGCTCGTTGCTCGCAGCGCTGGTCTGATTGGCGCCGGTCGCCGATTGAGTCGACAGGTCGCGGATGTTGACCAGATTGCGGTCCACTTCGCGAGCGACCTGGGCCTGCTCTTCGGCCGCGCTGGCGATCACCAGGTTGCGCTCGTTGATTTCCACAACGGCGGTGTTGATGGTGTCCAGCGCAAGGCCGGCGCCCTTGGCGATGTTCAGGGTGGACTCGGCGCGTTCGGTGCTGCTGCGCATGGAGTTCACAGCCTGCTCGGTGCCGCCCTGGATGCTGCCGATCATGCGCTCGATTTCGCTGGTCGATTGCTGGGTGCGGTGGGCAAGGGCGCGGACTTCGTCGGCAACCACCGCAAAACCGCGACCCGCTTCACCCGCACGGGCGGCTTCAATGGCGGCGTTGAGGGCCAGCAGGTTGGTCTGGTCCGCCAGACCGCGGATCACATCCAGCACCTTGCCAATGTCGCGGGACTCGTCCGCCAGGTTGCCGATCAAAGCGGACGTGCTTTGCACGTCGGTGCTCATGCGCTCAATGGCGCTGACGGTTTCCTGCACCAGGTCGCGGCCATCGCTGGCGGACGTGGTGGCGTTTTTCGACGCTTCCGAGGTGCTCACAGCATTGCGTGCGACTTCTTCCACGGCGCTGGTCATCTGGTTGACCGCAGTGGCCGCCTGTTCGATTTCGTCGTTCTGTTGGGACAAGCCACGCGCGCTCTCGTCGGTAACGGTGTTCAGCTCCTCGGCCGCCGAAGCGAGTTGAGTGGCCGAACCGGAAATAAGCAGCAGGGTGTCGCGCAGTTTGGACTGCATCTTCAACATCGCGGCCAGCAAGCGGCCCGCTTCGTCAGTACCGTCCACCGTGATGGTGCGCGTCAGGTCGCCCTCGGCGATGTCCTCAGCGGCGTGCAGCGCCGAAGCGATAGGACGGGTGATGCTGTTGGTCAGCAGCCAGGCGAACAGCAAGGTCAACACAGTGGCAATGATCAGCAGCGTGACGACCATCGTGAAGGCGGTCGAATACTGTTGAGTAGCTGTCGCACTGGCTTCATTGACCTGTTGGGTGTTCATCTCGATCAACTTGGCGAGTGCGGTGTTCATCTGGTCCGAGTTGGTCTGCAGATCGGCGCTGAGCAGACGGATCAGTTCGGCCATGTCGTTGGCCTGACTCAGCGTCTTCATGCGGTTTTCAAGCTGGCGATAGTCGTTGAGCAACTGCACGTACTGGTCGTAGGCCGATTGCTCCGCCGGCTCGGAAATCAGCTTGACGTAGACGGCCCGGGCATCGTCGATCTGCTTGTTGCGCATGGCGAACAATTCAGTGGTTTTCTGCAGCGTGTCGGGGTCGCGGTTGAGCATCAGGCGATAGGACAGCACACGCAGACGAATACTGCCTTCGGTCAATTTATCCAGCGCCTTTATGCTCGGCACGCTGTTGGTGGCCAAGTCGACGTTAGCGTTGTTGATCTTGTTCATCTGCGACAGCGCGAAGACGCCCAGAATCAGCATCAGCAGGCCGATGACGGCAAACCCGAGAAAGGCGCGGGGCGCTATATTCAAATTACGTAGGGACATTACGGTTCCAGAGAGGCCGCGATCCATGCGAGGGGAAAGATAGAAGTGAGAAAGATGCGCGGGTTATCGGTCGGCCTCATGGGGACTTGATGCCACTGTCCTGCGCTGCGCGGTTATGTCGCAGCCATCTGATCTGACGAACAGCAGGAACAAGATTGCAAAAATGGAGTCAATCAGGGCCGTTATGCGTTTGCGGAATAGAGTGGTAGAGATGCTTGTTGGTCGGTGTAGTGGCGTGAATGCCCTGATTTCACTGGTAGCTAAAGTGACTTTTCTTTATCGTACGCGCCCTTTGAAATTGCCTGAGATATCAAAATGTTGGAAGCATCCCTAAGCCAGTTGGAAAAGCTCGTCAGTGACCTGGTACAGCACAATCAGGAACTGCAGAACACGAACGCGCAACTCGCCGAAGAGTTGAAACAAGCCAGGGATGACAACGACAGTCTGCAGTTGAGTCTGATGGAGCAGGAAGAAAAACAGGGTGCGACGGCTGCGCGTATCCAGGCGCTGGTCGATCGCGCCACCAGTGTCAGCGCGGTTGACGCATGATCACCGATCAGGACGGCGCCAAGGTTATTTCCATCCTTGGCAACGACTACACGATCAAGGCACCTGCCGGCCAAGAGCAGACCTTGATGGACGCTGTGTCGATGCTGAAATCGGCATTGTTTGAAACCAAGCGCAGTTACCCGACATTGATCGGCGATCGTCTTCTGGTGCTCGCCGCGCTGAACCTGTGTTCAAAACAGATCGAACTCAAGCAGCAACACGCCGAAGCGCTGAGCCGTTATGAAGACAAGGTCAGCGCGACGGTTGAGGTGATCGAGAAGGTGATCGCTCAGGGGTGAGGCACCGGTTCAGTCCATCTGCAGACTGCTGATGGGCTGCGGCGTGCAGATGAGCTGGCTGATTTCAGCTCCCCATCACCAATCGGATGTCCGCTGCCAGCTCGCGCACTCGCGCTTCTTCGGTGTCCCACGAGCACATGAAGCGCGCGCCGCCGACGCCGATGAAAGTGTAGAAGCGCCAGCCTCGTGCAGTCAGCGCAGCAATGGCCGCTTCCGACAATTGCAGGAACACGCCGTTGGCCTGCACCGGGAACATCAACTCAACGCCGGGAATATCCTTCACCAGATCCGCCAACAACTGCGCGCAGCTATTCGCGTGACGGGCGTGCTTGAGCCAGGCGTCGTTTTCCAGCAAACCCACCCAGGGCGCTGACAGGAAACGCATCTTCGAGGCCAGTTGACCGGCCTGTTTGCAGCGGTAGTCGAAGTCTTCGGCGAGCTCGTGGTTGAAGAACAGAATCGCCTCGCCCACCGCCATGCCGTTTTTGGTGCCACCGAAGCACAGCACATCGACCCCTGATTTCCAGGTCAGCTCGGCAGGCGAGCAACCGAGGAAGGCGCAGGCATTGGCAAAGCGGGCGCCGTCCATGTGAAGGTTCAGGCCCAGCTCCTTGCAGGTCTCGCTGATCGCTTTGAGCTCTTGCGGCTGATAGACACTGCCCACTTCCGTGGCCTGGGTCAGTGTGACCACGCGGGGTTTTGGATAGTGGATATCGGCGCGTTTGAGCGCGACTTCGCGAATGGAAGCGGGTGTCAGCTTGCCGTTCTCGCTGCGTGCGGTCAGCAGTTTGGAGCCGTTGGAGAAGAATTCCGGTGCGCCGCATTCGTCCGTTTCGACGTGAGCCGTTTCCGAGCAGATGACGCTGTGGTAGCTCTGGCAGAGCGAAGACAGCGCCAGGGAGTTGGCCGCCGTGCCGTTGAAAGCGAAGAACACCTCGCAGTCTGTTTCGAACAACTGACGGAATTGATCGGCCGCGCGTGCTGTCCACTGATCGTCGCCATAGGCACGCTGGTGCCCGTGGTTGGCTTGCTCCGTGGCCGCCCACGCTTCCGGGCAGATTCCCGAATAGTTGTCGCTGGCAAACTGCTGGCTTTGGTCTGACATGGCCGGTTCCCTGTAATCGAAGCCTGCGACTGTAACCAAAGTTGATCGGTTTGGTCATGCATTCTTGCGTCAGAAAATTCAGCCAGACAGCGAAGCAATATGACCGACACGAAATCAATGACCGCACCCGTGCGCGATCGCGCGTTGGACCTGCTCAAGTGGCTGGCGATGCTGAGTATGGTGATGGACCACCTGCGCTACGTCGGCTGGCACGCCAATTGGCTGTACGTGCCGGGGCGTCTGGCGTTCCCGTGGTTCTGCCTGGCAATCGCGGTGAATCTCGTGCGCAATGGCCAGCGCGAAGTTGATTCATCAATCAAGTGGAAATATCTGGCCTGGCTGGCCGTGTTTTCTGTGATCGCTGAGCTGCCCTATCGGATTTACATGGCGGGTGAGGTCACGACGCTGAATGTATTGCCGACGCTGGCACTGGGTTTGCTGGTCGCGCAGGGCGGATTGAGTCGCTCGTGGCCGGCGAGGCTGCTGGGTATTGCTGCCTTGGGTGTAGGTGTTCTGTTTGGGCCGCAGTTGATGTTCGGCATGTACGGGGTGTTGCTGCCTCTGGCGTTCGTGCTCGTGCTGCGCACCTCGTTATGGCTGGCGATTGTGCCGGGGATTGTGTGTTTACTGAGCAACGAGTGGCCGAAGATCATCGATGGCATGCTGTGGGGCGACCCGATTTCCATCGGCGCGCTGGCGGCCTGTCTGCTGGCACCGCTGTTCGGTTTAGCGATTCTGCGCGGGCGCCCGGCATTCGGTGTGTGGCCGATGCGGCGTTGGGCGTACCTGATTTATCCGGTGCATTTTTTGCTGCTGTTTGGGCTGCGGCAGATCATCGAATGACGGCGATGTGGCGGAGATGTGCTCAGCGTGTGCGCCCTTGGTTTCGCGTCGCGACCTCGGACGCCTTCCCGGCTAAAGCCAGTCCCACTATTTAATCGCGGTGATTCAGTGGGACCGGCTCCAGCCGGGAAGAGGCCCGAGAGAGCACCCTCAATTTCGCGGCGTGACCCCCGACGCCTTCCCGGCTAAAGCCGGTCCTACTAATGGTCGTTCGTAGCCGAATTCGCTCTAGACAAACCGCCATCCCCGCCCGTATCTTCCGCCTCAGGCCACCGCAGTGGCCAGCGTCGCTCGGACGGTTCCGGGCGCTTACGTCTTCAGAGGTTTCCATGGCAGACCAAGGTTCGCCGCGCCGTTTCGCGCGCATCGATCGACTCCCCCCTTACGTGTTCAACATCACCGCCGAGCTGAAAATGGCTGCGCGTCGTCGTGGTGAGGACATTATCGACCTGAGCATGGGCAACCCCGATGGGGCAACGCCGCCGCATATCGTCGAGAAACTGGTCACCGTCGCCCAACGTGAAGACACTCACGGCTACTCGACTTCGCGTGGCATTCCGCGTCTGCGTCGGGCGATCTCCAGCTGGTACAAGAAACGCTACGACGTCGACATCGATCCCGAAGACGAAGCCATCGTCACCATTGGCTCCAAAGAGGGCCTGGCGCACCTGATGCTCGCCACGCTGGATCAGGGCGACACCGTTCTGGTGCCGAACCCCAGTTACCCGATTCACATCTATGGCGCAGTGATCGCCGGAGCCCAGGTGCGCTCCGTGCCGTTGGTGCCGGGTGTGGACTTCTTCGCCGAGCTGGAGAAGGCCATTCGCGGCTCGATCCCGAAACCGAAGATGATGATTCTGGGTTTCCCGTCCAACCCGACCGCTCAATGCGTCGAGCTGGATTTCTTCGAGCGCGTCGTTGCCCTTGCCAAGCAGTACGACGTGCTGGTGGTTCACGACCTGGCCTACGCCGATATCGTGTACGACGGCTGGAAAGCCCCGTCGATCATGCAAGTACCGGGCGCCAAAAACATCGCCGTCGAATTCTTCACCCTGTCCAAGAGCTACAACATGGCGGGCTGGCGGATCGGTTTCATGGTAGGCAACCCCGAGCTGGTCAACGCCCTGGCGCGGATCAAGAGCTACCACGACTACGGCACGTTCACGCCGTTGCAAGTAGCGGCCATCGCAGCGCTGGAAGGTGATCAACAGTGTGTGCTCGACATCGCCGAACAGTATCGCCAGCGCCGTAACGTGCTGGTTAAAGGCCTGCACGAACTGGGCTGGATGGTCGAAAACCCGAAAGCCTCGATGTATGTCTGGGCCAAGATTCCCGAGGCTTACGCGCACCTGGGTTCGCTGGAATTCGCGAAGAAACTGCTGGCCGAAGCCAAAGTCTGCGTGTCGCCTGGTGTCGGTTTTGGTGAATACGGCGACGACCACGTTCGCTTTGCGCTTATCGAGAATCAGGACCGCATCCGTCAGGCCGTGCGGGGTATTCGCAGCATGTTCCGGTCGGATGGCTTGTTGCCTGTAAAACCGGTCTGATTGCGACATCCTTCCATCTAGATCCCCGGCCTCGTCCGGGGATTTTTGTTTTCACACCCCGCAGAATCGAGCAAATCCTGCCCCCCATCATCCCATGTCGTAAACGCGCCTTTGTGTGGCGTGCGTAGGCATCTGGGCTGTCAGCGTCAGCCATACCATCGTGGCCAAAGGGCAGCTCTAGGCCCTGTCGATCATTCAGGCGCCGCGCCGCCGCTGGGAGAACCGCGATGTTCAGCAAGCAAGACCAGATCCAGGGTTATGACGATGCACTGATGGCTGCGATCAATGCCGAGGAGCAGCGTCAGGAAGACCACATCGAGCTGATCGCCTCGGAGAACTACACCAGCCAGCGTGTGATGCAGGCACAGGGCAGCGGCCTGACCAACAAATACGCCGAGGGTTATCCCGGCAAGCGTTACTACGGCGGCTGCGAGCACGTCGACAAGGTTGAGCAACTGGCGATCGATCGCGCCAAGCTGCTGTTTGGCGCTGACTACGCCAACGTTCAGCCGCATTCCGGTTCGTCGGCCAACAGCGCGGTTTATCTGGCGCTGCTGCAAGCGGGCGACACCTTGCTGGGCATGAGCCTGGCCCACGGCGGTCACCTGACCCACGGCGCCAAAGTGTCGTCCTCGGGCAAGCTGTACAACGCCGTTCAATACGGCATCGACGTTGCCACCGGCCTGATCGATTACGACGAAGTCGAGCGACTGGCCGTCGAGCACAAACCGAAGATGATCGTTGCCGGTTTCTCGGCCTACTCCAAAACCCTGGATTTCCCGCGCTTTCGTGAGATCGCCGACAAAGTGGGCGCGCTGTTGTTTGTGGACATGGCCCACGTCGCCGGTCTGGTCGCCGCCGGTCTGTACCCGAACCCGCTGCCGTACGCCGATGTGGTCACCACCACCACCCACAAAACCCTGCGCGGTCCGCGTGGCGGCTTGATCCTGGCCAAAGCCAACGAAGAGATCGAGAAGAAGCTCAATTCCGCTGTGTTCCCGGGTGCCCAGGGTGGCCCATTGATGCACGTGATTGCCGGCAAGGCCGTGTGCTTCAAGGAAGCCATGGAGCCCGGTTTCAAAGCCTATCAACAGCAAGTGATCGATAACGCTCAGGCCATGGCGCAAGTGTTCATCGATCGCGGCTACGACGTAGTGTCGGGCGGGACCGATAACCATCTGTTCCTCGTCAGCCTGATTCGTCAGGGCCTGACCGGGAAGGACGCCGACGCGGCCCTCGGTCGCTCGCACATCACCGTCAACAAGAACGCCGTGCCGAACGATCCGCAGTCGCCGTTCGTGACGTCGGGCCTGCGCATCGGCACCCCCGCCGTGACCACGCGCGGTTTCAAAGTTACCCAGTGCATCACGCTGGCAGGCTGGATCTGCGACATCCTCGACAACCTCGGCGACGCCGATGTCGAGGCCAATGTTGCCGGGCAGGTCTCCGCGCTGTGCGCCGATTTCCCGGTTTACCGCTGAGTCAGGAGTCGCACCATGCAGCATTACTCGGGCTTCGGCCTCTTCAAACACTCCCTCAGCCACCACGAAAACTGGCAGCGCATGTGGCGCACGCCGACCCCGAAAAAGGTCTACGACGTCGTGATCGTAGGCGGCGGCGGACACGGTCTGGCGACGGCGTATTACCTAGCCAAAGAACACGGCATCACTAACGTGGCCGTGGTCGAAAAAGGCTGGCTGGGCGGCGGCAACACCGCGCGCAACACCACCATCGTGCGTTCCAACTATCTGTGGGACGAATCTGCGCACTTGTACGAACACGCGATGAAACTGTGGGAAGGCCTGTCTCAGGACATCAACTACAACGTCATGTTCTCCCAGCGCGGCGTGTACAACCTGTGCCACACCCTGCAGGACATGCGTGACTCCGAGCGCCGCGTCAGCGCCAACCGTCTCAACGGCGTCGACGGCGAGCTGCTCAACGGCAAGCAAGTGGCTGAAGAAATTCCGTACCTCGACTGCTCGAAAAATACCCGTTACCCGATCATTGGCGCCACCGTGCAACGTCGCGGCGGTGTGGCGCGTCATGACGCCGTGGCCTGGGGCTATGCCCGCGCCGCCGATGCGTTGGGCGTGGACCTGATTCAACAGACCGAAGTGACCGGCTTCCGCAAGGAAAACGGCGTGTGCATCGGCGTCGAAACCAACAAGGGCTTCATCGGCGCCAAGCGCGTCGGCGTGGTGACGGCCGGCAATTCCGGCCACATGGCCAAGCTCGCCGGGTTCCGTCTGCCGGTCGAATCCCATCCCTTGCAAGCGCTCGTATCGGAGCCGATCAAGCCCATCATCGACAGCGTGATCATGTCCAACGCCGTTCACGGTTACATCAGCCAGTCCGACAAAGGCGATCTGGTGATTGGTGCCGGCATCGACAGCTGGATCGGCTATGGCCAGCGCGGCTCGTACCCGGTGATCGAGCACACCATTCAAGCAATCGTCGAGATGTTCCCGGTGCTGTCGCGGGTGCGCATGAACCGCCAGTGGGGCGGCATCGTCGACACCACGCCGGACGCCTGCCCGATCATTTCCAAGACGCCCGTGCCGAACATGTTCTTCAACTGCGGTTGGGGCACCGGTGGCTTCAAGGCGACGCCGGGCTCGGGCAACGTGTTTGCTGCAAGCCTGGCGAAAGGCGAAATGCACCCGCTGGCCAAACCCTTCTCAATCGACCGGTTCCACAACGGCGCATTGATCGATGAACACGGCGCAGCAGCCGTAGCCCACTAACAGAGGACTTTCCCATGTTGCATATCTTCTGTCCTCACTGTGGCGAACTGCGCTCCGAAGAGGAATTCCATGTCTCCGGTCAGGCCCATATCCCGCGTCCGCTGGACCCGGCGGCCTGCACCGACGAAGAGTGGGGCGACTACATGTTTTTCCGCGACAACCCGCGCGGTTTGCACCACGAGTTGTGGATTCACGCGGCGGGTTGCCGGCAGTACTTCAACACCACGCGTGACACCGTGACCTACGAAATTCTAGAAACCTATCCGATCGGCACGCAGCCTCAGTTCGTCAATCCTGCGCCTGCGATCAGAAAGGGGGATCAGGTATGAGCCAGTCCAATCGCCTGCCCAACGGCGGCCGCATCGATCGCAGCAAGGTCCTGAATTTCAATTTCAATGGCCAGACCTATCAGGGCTTTGAAGGCGACACCCTGGCCGCCGCCTTGCTCGCCAACGGCGTCGACATTATCGGCCGCAGCTTTAAGTATTCGCGTCCTCGCGGCATCTTTGCGGCAGGTTCCGAAGAGCCAAATGCCGTGCTGCAGATCGGCGCCACCGAAGCCACGCAGATCCCCAACGTGCGCGCCACGCAACAGGCGCTTTATTCGGGACTCGTTGCGACCAGCACCAATGGCTGGCCGAGCGTGAACACCGACATGATGGGCATTCTCGGCAAGGTCGGCGGCAAGCTGATGCCGCCGGGCTTCTACTACAAAACCTTCATGTACCCGCAGTCGTTCTGGATGACTTACGAGAAGTACATCCGTAAAGCAGCAGGTCTCGGGCGTTCGCCGACCGAGCTGGATCCGGACACCTACGACAACATGAACCAGCACTGCGACGTGCTGGTGGTCGGCGCCGGGCCTGCAGGTCTGGCCGCTGCACTGGCCGCTGCGCGCAGCGGTGCTCGGGTCATCCTGGCAGACGAGCAGGAAGAATTCGGCGGCAGCCTGCTGGACAGCCGCGAAAGTCTGGACGGCAAACCGGCAGCAGACTGGGTGGCGACGGTGGTGGCCGAACTCAAAGGCCTGCCCAACGTCACCCTGCTGCCGCGCGCCACGGTGAACGGCTACCACGACCACAACTTCCTGACCATTCACGAGCGGCTGACCGATCATCTGGGCGACCGCGCACCGATCGGCCAGGTACGTCAGCGCATGCACCGGGTTCGCGCCAAGCGCGTGGTGCTGGCGAGCGGCACCCACGAGCGTCCGCTGGTTTACGGCAACAACGACGTACCGGGCAACATGCTGGCCGGCGCGGTTTCCACTTACGTGCGCCGTTATGGCGTGGCGCCGGGCAAGAAACTGGTGCTGTCGACTAACAACGATTACGCCTATCGCGTGGCGCTGGACTGGCTCGACGCTGGCCTGCAGGTGGTCGCCGTCGCCGATGCGCGTCACAACCCGCGCGGTGCGTTGGTCGAAGAAGCCCGTGCCAAAGGCATTCGTATTCTTACCGGCAGCGCCGTGGTGGAAGCCCGTGGCAGCAAGCGCGTCGGTGCCGCCCGCGTGGCCGCCATCGACGTCAAAGCCCACAAGGTCGCCAGCCCCGGCGAATGGCTCGACTGCGATCTGGTGGCCAGCTCCGGTGGCTACAGTCCGATCGTTCACTTGGCCTCGCACTTGGGCGGCAAGCCGGTCTGGCGCGAAGACATTCTCGGTTTCGTGCCAGGTGAAGCGCCGCAGAAACGTGTCTGCGTCGGTGGTGTGAACGGCGTTTACGCCCTCGGCGACTCGCTGACCGACGGTTTTGAAGGCGGTGTTCGTGCAGCCAGCGAAGCCGGTTTCAAACCGGTCGAAGGCGTACTGCCGAAAGCGCTGAGTCGTGTGGAAGAACCAACACTGGCGCTGTTTCAAGTCCCGCACGAAAAGGGCACAGCCCGCGCGCCGAAGCAATTCGTCGACCTGCAGAATGACGTCACCGCAGCGGCCATCGAACTGGCGACCCGCGAGGGCTTTGAGTCCGTCGAGCACGTCAAACGCTACACCGCGCTGGGTTTCGGTACCGATCAGGGCAAGCTCGGCAACGTCAACGGCCTGGCCATCGCGGCCCGCTCGCTGAACGTATCGATCCCGGAAATGGGCACCACCATGTTCCGCCCGAACTACACGCCGGTGACCTTCGGCGCCATTGCCGGCCGTCACTGCGGTCACGTCTTCGAGCCTGTGCGCTTCACCGCGCTCCATGCGTGGCACGTGAAGAACGGCGCCGAATTCGAGGATGTCGGGCAGTGGAAGCGTCCGTGGTATTTCCCCAAAGCCGGTGAAGATATCCACGCCGCCGTGCGCCGGGAATGCAAGGCCGTGCGCGACAGCGTCGGTCTGCTGGACGCATCGACGCTGGGCAAGATCGACATTCAAGGCCCGGATGCCCGGGAGTTTCTGAACCGCATCTACACCAACGCCTGGACCAAGCTCGATGTGGGCAAAGCGCGTTACGGCCTGATGTGCAAAGAAGACGGCATGGTCTTCGACGACGGCGTGACCGCCTGCATCGCCGACAACCACTTCATCATGACCACCACGACCGGTGGCGCTGCACGCGTGCTGCAGTGGCTGGAAATCTATCAACAGACGGAATGGCCGGACCTGAAGGTGTACTTCACGTCTGTCACCGACCACTACGCGACCCTGACGTTGTCGGGTCCGAACAGCCGCAAGCTGCTCAGCGAAGTGACCGACATCGACCTGGGCCGTGAAGCGTTTCCGTTCATGACCTGGAAAGAAGGTCTGGTCGGCGGTGTGCCGGCGCGGGTGTTCCGGATTTCGTTTACCGGTGAGCTTTCCTACGAAGTGAACATCCAGGCCGACTACGCCATGGGCGTTCTGGAAAAAATCGCCGAAGCCGGCAAGCAGTACAACCTGACTCCGTACGGCACTGAAACGATGCACGTCCTTCGGGCCGAGAAGGGCTTCATCATCGTCGGCCAAGACACCGACGGCTCGATGACCCCGGACGATCTGAACATGGGTTGGTGTGTGGGTCGTACCAAGCCGTTCTCGTGGATCGGCCAGCGCGGCATGAACCGTGAGGATTGCGTGCGGGAAGATCGCAAGCAACTTGTCGGCCTGAAGCCGGTGGATCCGACCCAGTGGCTGCCGGAAGGCGCGCAACTGGTGTTCGATCCGAAGCAGTCGATCCCGATGAAGATGGTGGGCCACGTGACGTCGAGTTATGCGGCCAACTCGCTGGGCTATTCGTTCGCCATGGGCGTTGTGAAGGGCGGGCTGAAGCGCATGGGCGAGCGGGTGTTTGCGCCGCTGGCGGATGGGTCGGTGATCGAGGCGGAGATCGTGTCCTCGGTGTTCTTCGATCCGAAGGGTGATCAGCAGAACGTGGAGTGATCGGGTGGGCGAGCGCGATGTGTCTTACACGTCGCGTTGCCGGATCGGTTCGCCAGCAAGCCGGCTCCTACAGAGGAACGTGATCAATTGTAGGAGTGAGCTTGCTCGCGATGGCGTGAGATCAGGCTCACATCTGGTGACTGATACACCGCGATCGCGAGCAAGCTCACTCCTACGGGAACGTGTTCACTGAAACAACAGAATTCAATACAGGTGCTCTATGACCACAGCCAACGTTTACCAACAGCGGCCAGCGACCGACGCCAAAGCCGAGTCGCCGCTGTTTCACGCTGACCTTCAAAGCCTGATAGGCAAAGGCCGCAGCAATCCGGGCGTCGTGCTGCGGGAGAAAAAACTGCTTGGCCACTTGACCATTCGCGGCAACGGGCACGATCCGGCGTTCGCGGCGGGCGTGCACAAGGCGCTGGGCATGGAACTGCCGGGCGCGCTGGCGCTGGTCTCCAGCGGTGACAGTTCGATCCAGTGGCTGGGCCCGGACGAGTGGCTGCTGATCGTGCCGACCGGTGAAGAATTCGCCGTCGAGCAGAAGCTGCGTGAAGCGCTCGCCGGTTTGCACATCGCTGTCGTCAACGTCAGCGGCGGGCAATCGCTGCTGGAGCTGACCGGCCCGAAAGTCCGCGAAGTGCTGATGAAATCCACCAGCTACGACGTACACCCGAACAACTTCCCGGTAGGCAAGGCCATCGGCACCGTGTTCGCCAAATCGCAGTTGGTGATCCGCCGTACCGGCGAAGAAACCTGGGAACTGGTCATCCGCCGCAGCTTCGCCGATTACTGGTGGCTGTGGTTGCAGGATGCGAGCGCGGAATATGGGTTGAGCGTCGCAGCCTGATACCGGATTGATCGTTCCCACGCTCCGCGTGGTAACGCCTCCCGCGACGCTCCGCGTCACTCGACATTGGACGCGGAGCGTCCTGAACTGCATTCCCACGCAGAGCGTGGGAACGATCAAGGAATACCTATGAGCCGCGCCCCCGATACCTGGATTCTGACCGCCGACTGCCCCAGCGTGCTGGGCACGGTGGACGCGGTGACGCGTTATCTCTTCGAGCAGGGCTGTTACGTCACCGAACACCATTCGTTCGATGACCGGCTGTCCAGCCGCTTTTTCATCCGCGTCGAGTTCCGCCAACCGGACGGGTTTGACGAAGCGTCGTTCCGTGCAGGCCTGGCCGAGCGCGGCGAATCGTTCGGCATGATCTTCGAGCTCACCGCCCCGAACTACCGCCCGAAAGTGGTGATCATGGTGTCCAAGGCCGACCACTGTCTGAACGATCTGCTCTACCGCCAGCGCATCAATCAGCTGTCGATGGACGTGGTCGCCGTCGTCTCCAATCACCCGGACCTCGAACCGCTGGCGCGCTGGCACGACATTCCCTACTACCATTTCCCCCTCGACCCCAACGACAAACCGGCCCAGGAAGCCAGGGTGATGAAGGTGATCGAAGACACCGGCGCCGAACTGGTGGTGCTTGCCCGCTACATGCAGGTGCTGTCGCCGGAGCTGTGCCGCAAGCTGGATGGCAAGGCGATCAACATTCATCACTCGCTGCTGCCGGGCTTCAAAGGCGCCAAGCCGTATCACCAGGCCTACAACAAGGGCGTGAAACTGGTCGGCGCGACAGCGCATTACATCAACAACGACCTGGATGAAGGGCCGATCATCGCCCAGGGCGTGGAAGTGGTAGACCACAGTCACTACCCTGAAGACCTGATCGCCAAGGGCCGCGACATCGAAGGCCTGACCCTGGCGCGTGCAGTGGGTTACCACATCGAGCGACGGGTGTTTCTCAATGCCAACAGGACGGTGGTGCTTTAAGCACCCGCCGTTTAGCGGCATCGCGAGCAAGCTCACTCCTACAATCGAACGCGATCAACTGTAGGAGTGAGCTTGCTCGCGATGACGTAATAAAAAACGACTCAAGATCTAGCGCAACACCCCAGAGCAATCAGTGCGTTGCCGCAGGACACTGGCAACGCATAACTCCGCTACACAGCTGTATTCATAACAACAATCAGCGAGGTGAAAGCATGTCTGGTAATCGTGGTGTGGTGTATCTCGGCGCAGGCAAGGTCGAAGTACGGAAAATCGACTATCCCAAAATGCAGGACCCGCGCGGCAAGAAGATCGAGCACGGGGTGATCTTGCGCGTGGTATCCACCAACATTTGTGGCTCCGATCAACACATGGTGCGTGGCCGGACGACCGCCCAGGTCGGCCTCGTACTGGGGCACGAAATCACCGGTGAAGTGATCGAGAAGGGCAGCGACGTCGAAAACCTCAAGATCGGCGATCTGGTGTCTGTGCCGTTCAACGTCGCCTGCGGCCGTTGCCGCTCCTGCAAAGAGCAACACACCGGCGTTTGCCTGACCGTCAATCCGGCCCGTGCCGGCGGTGCCTACGGTTATGTCGACATGGGCGACTGGACCGGCGGCCAGGCCGAATACGTGCTCGTGCCCTACGCTGACTTCAACCTGCTCAAACTTCCTGATCGCGACAAAGCCATGTCGAAGATCCGCGACCTGACCTGCCTGTCCGACATCCTGCCAACCGGTTATCACGGAGCGGTCACTGCCGGTGTCGGCCCGGGCAGCTCGGTGTACATCGCCGGTGCCGGTCCCGTGGGGCTTGCCGCTGCGGCGTCTGCCCGCTTGCTCGGCGCGGCAGTCGTTATCGTCGGTGACGTCAACCCGGTGCGTCTGGCGCATGCCAAAGCACAGGGTTTCGAAATCGCCGACCTGTCCAAAGACACCCCGCTGCACGAGCAGATCGCCGATCTGCTGGGCGAGCCTGAAGTGGACTGCGCCGTCGATGCCGTGGGTTTCGAAGCGCGCGGCCATGGACATGCGGGCGCCAAGGCCGAGGCACCGGCCACTGTACTCAACTCGCTGATGGGGGTGGTTCGCGTCGCCGGCAAGATTGGTATTCCAGGTCTTTACGTGACGGAAGACCCGGGCGCCGTGGACGCTGCCGCCAAGGTCGGTGCGCTGAGCATTCGTTTCGGTCTGGGCTGGGCAAAATCCCACAGCTTCCACACCGGGCAGACACCGGTCATGAAGTACAACCGCCAACTGATGCAGGCCATCATGTGGGACCGCATCAACATTGCCGACGTGGTGGGTGTAGAAGTGATCAGCCTCGACGACGCCCCGCGCGGTTACGGCGAATTCGATGCCGGTGTGCCGAAGAAATTCGTCATCGACCCACACAAACTGTTCAGCGCCGCATGATCCTCTGACCCTCACAAAAGGCGACCTTCGGGTCGCTTTTTTTATGCTTGACGTAGGGCTCTAGCCCGGCATTTGTAGGGCGTTTCTGAAAATGATAGCGGTGCGCTTGAATTCCATTCCCGCTTGTTTCAGCGGCCTTTTCTCCGTGCTATTTGTCCGGCCCGTTTTTCAGCTGGTGAGTCATGCATGTTTGTCTGGTGCGTCAGAACCTCGATTCATTTCCTCGTCGCAATGCCGCTCATTGTCTTGCCTGCCACGCTGACCAGCGCTCACCTGGTGCCTGTCACATCGGGCTGGGTATCGTCGGAAATGTTCTTTGAAAATCCGAACGCGTGTATCTGGGGCGGGGTTGCGCCGCCGCTGTGCGAGGCCGGATACCGCGCTGCGTATCGCCAACATGTGCGCGTCGCACCGACCTACCGCGAGCTGGCGGACTGCGAGGCTGACTTCACCCCGGGTGAGTGTTTCGCTGCCGACGTTTCCCGGCTGTGGTCCCCCTGGCTGTCAGGTTTCGCGATCATCACCCAGGTTCAGGTGAAATCCACCGGAGGTAGCCCCGACCCTCATGTGCGCCTCTTCAGTGAACCGCTATATCGCGGTGCCGATCATCAGGGCGGTACGCGCTTGATCAGCCTGCGCGAGAAGCTTCACAACGGTGAGCATTTCGATAAGGCGTTCATTCGCCACCGGCTCTTGCAGGCGGGCTCGACGGCTTCGGATCAACGGCTGGCGCGGACCTTCGAGCCGCAGCGGTTGTTTTATGTCAGCAAACCCTGAGGCCCTGGGTGGAACTTCCCTCCGAGGGGCGGTCCAACGCGTGTTTACCCGGCCATGGCCGGTCTCCTGGCAAACGAGGTTGTTGCGATGAAAGTTTCACTGAGAAATGTACGTGGTGCTGCGCTGGCGAGCCTGATGGCGCTCGCAGTCACGCCGGTCTTCGCTTTCAATCTGAATGACGCGGCCAATGCCGTTTCCAACGCAACCGGCGGTCAGCAAAAGGCAACCGCCGCGCCCGAGGCAGCCGGGCTATTGAACACGCTGGGCACGCAGTTGAACGTCACGCCGGAGCAAGCGGTGGGCGGGACGGGCGCCTTGTTGGGGCTGGCCAAGAACAAGCTCGCCGGCAATGACTATTCGCAACTGAGCAAATCAGTGCCAGGCCTTGATCAACTGGCCGGCACATCGGCTCTCGGCAGCCTGAGTGGTCTTGGCGGTCTGCTGGGCAATTCCGGAAGCAGCAACTCTGCCCTCGACAGCGCGCTGGGCAACGTGCAGAGCATGGGCGATGTGAACAAGGCGTTCAGCGCGCTGGGCATGAACAGCAGCATGGTCAGCCAGTTCGTGCCGGTGATTCTGCAGTACCTCGGTCAGCAAGGCGCCGGTGGTTCGGCGTTGCAGGCGTTGAGTGGCGTCTGGGGCGCCAAGTGATTTCACTTACTGAACACGGCTTTTGCGCGACACCCACCCTGTAGGAGCGCGCTTGCCCGCGAAAATAGGTACATCCGATGAAGCTCTGTCGTCAGAAATACCTTTCGCGGGCAAGCGCGCTCCTACAAGGGGCACGCGTCTGCCGGGTTATCCCGCAACTCGGCAATCCGTGCATCCTTCTCTTCCCACAGCCGGTTGACCCAGTCCTGCACGTACACGCGAAACGCCGGGTCATTCTCGTAATCGCCTCGCCACAGCGCAGGGTCGAGTTCGCGGGTCCTGATGTCGACGATCACCCGCGGCACTCGTCCTGATAGCAAGTCCCAGAATCCCGGGATGCGCTCGCTCGGATACACGACCGTCACATCGAGCACCGCGTCCAGTTGCTCACCCATCGCCGCCAGCACGAAGGCGACGCCGCCTGCCTTGGGCTTGAGCAAGTAACGGTAGGGTGAAGCCTGCTCGGCTTTTTTGGCCGGGGTGAAGCGTGTGCCTTCCAGGTAATTCACCACGGTCACGGGCTGACGTTTGAACAGCTCGCATGCCTCGCGGGTGATCTCCAGATCCTTGCCCTTGAGCTCGGGATGTCTGGCCAGAAACGCCTTGGTATAGCGCTTCATGAACGGGTAATCGAGTGCCCACCACGCCAGCCCCAGGAACGGCACCCAGATCAGCTCTTTCTTCAGGAAGAATTTGAAGAAGGGCGTACGTCGATTCAGCGCCTGCACCAGCGCCGGGATGTCTACCCACGACTGATGGTTACCGATGACCAGATAGGACGTATCGCCACGCAGGCCTTCGTCGCCGCGGATTTCCCATCGGGTCGGCAGGCAAATTTTGAAAATCAGCTTGTTGATTTCACACCAGGTTTCGGCGATCCACATCACGGCCGCCGAGCAGTTGTCGCGCATCTCGCTCTGGAACACCAACTTGAGCAGTGCAAAGACCATCAGCGGGCCGATCAGCACCAACGTATTGAGCAGAAGCAGCAGCGTGACAGCAATTCCGGTGAGCAGGTGACGCATAAGGCACTCGCGGTCGACAGGGTGGCGCGCAATGATAAGCAGGCCGGGCGCCGGGCGCAAAATGCTGGTGATACCGACGAATGTTTCACGCCTTTGTCGGTACGCTCCGTATGCTTGGCTTGCTTGCCGCTAAGCGCGAAGTCTGGCGCGAACCATCGGCAAAGTGACGGTCTAAACCGGGCACACGCTCCGCCCATTCATCACGAGGAATCAGATCCGTGAAATCCCTTCTGGCGCTTATGTCTTTGCTGGCGTTGCCTGTCATGGCTGCCGAACCGACGTTGTACGGCCGTTACGAATACATCCAGGTCTCGGAGATCGGCGAGACATTCAAGGCCAAGATGGACACCGGCGCGTTGACGGCATCGCTGTCGGCCAAGGACATCGAACTGTTCAAGCGCGATGGCGATGACTGGGTGCGCTTCCGTCTGGCGACCAAGGACGCTGACAGCAAAGTGTACGAACACAAAGTTTCGCGCATTAGCCGAATCAAGGGCCGTTCCGAAGGTGACGATGACGAAGAGCCGGCCGATCCCACCAAACGTCCGGTTGTGGACCTCGAGCTGTGCCTGGGCAACGTGAAACGCACCGTTGAGGTCAACCTCGTCGACCGCAGCCACTTCAACTATCCGTTGCTGATCGGCGCCAAGGCCCTGCGTGAATTCGGCGCGGCGGTTAACCCGGCCCGTCGTTATACGGCCGACAAGCCTGAGTGCTGATGAAAGCGCGTTGGTGATTTCAGCGAGCCCGCCCATGCGATCCGCCTGCGCTATCCACATCGACTGACCCACTGTTTTCGCGGGCAAGCGCGCTCCTGCATTGGATGTGCGCAGCACCCGGAACCTCAGCCGTAGGCGGAATCCGTAGGCGGCGGCTTGCTGGCGAACGCGGTGGGTCAGCGCTGAGACTATCGACTGCCTCAACGCCTTCGCATACTCCCCAGCGTCCGCTATGCAGGCGGCTGTGTCTCCAGCATCGACGGCCGCTGACTGACTTCGTAATACCAGTTCGCCAGTCGCGGGTAGCTGCTGCGCCAGCCCAGATTCGGTTGGCGAAAATCCAGATAGCCCAGCGCACAGGCCACGCTGATCGACGCGACGTCGAAGTGCGTACTCAATTCAGTGACGGCTTCGGCTTCGAAGTAGGCCAGCGTGCGAGCGATTTTTTCCTGCTGGGCGTCGAGCCATTCCGACCAGTGTTTTTCCTCGGGCCGCAGGAAGGTCTCGTAACGGATGAGCAGCGCAGCGTCCATAAGGGCATCGGCCAGCGACGCAAGCGTCAACCGCCGCCAGCGCGCCGAGCCTTCTTTGGGAATGAGAGGGTTGCCGACGTGCTGTTGATCCAGGTATTCGAGAATCACCCGGCTGTCATGGATCACGTTGTCGTCGGCCAGACACAGCGCCGGAATCTTCCCGCACGGATTGTCGCGACAGACTTCAACGTCGGGGCTGACAGGGGTAAGCGCTACTGCTTTCAGACTCACCCGGTTTGACTGTCCGGTTTCATGAAGCAAGATCATCACCTTGCGCGCGAAGGGCGAAGCGGCGTTGTAATACAGCGTCATGCTGGGCGCAGACATGGACATTCCTCTGATCGGCCTGGCCCTCCAGACTAGTGAGGGCAAGGACGCTGCGCAATATCCCCATGGGTTGCCGGGCCGATTTACGACGGCCCGGACCTGAATGTCAGACCGTCGGGACCCCATCTGCCGAGTCAGCTGATGCACTTCCGGATTGTGCCGAAGGTGTGCCGGTCAACAGCGGCTTGGCAACAAACCAGATGATGGTGGCGGCGATGAGATCGAAAGCCGCCAGCGCCACGAACAGTGGGCTGTAGCCTACTTTGGTGACCATGATCCCGAGCACCAGCGTGAACAGCGCCGCGCCCAGAAACCCGAACATGCCACCGAGGCCCGTTGCGGTGCCCACTTCGTTCTTGCCGAAGGAGTCCGATGTGATTGCGTATAAGGCGCCCGACAGCGTCTGGTGCGCAAAGCCGCCGGCGCACAGTAGCGCGATCGCGACATAAGGGCTGTCCACCAGACCGATGCAGCCAGGGCCGATCATGCACAGCGAGCCCAACACCATCACCATCTTGCGCGACGTCAGCAGCGACACGTTGAAGTGCTTGTAGAAAAACGGGCTCAGGTAACCGCCCAACACGCAGCCGATGTCGGCGGCGAGAAACGGCAGCCAGGCAAACATCGCGATTTCCTTGATGTTCATGTGGCGTTCGGTCATCAGGTAAAGCGGAATCCAGGCGTTGAACGTCTGCCAGGCCGGCTCCGACAGCATGCGTGCCGAAGCGATCGCATAGAAATTACGGGTGCCGACGATCTTCTTCCAGCTGGCGTGCTTGGTCGGCGCGTCCTTCAGGTGGGATTCCTGACCGGCAAGAATGTAATCGCGCTCCTCGTCACCCAGCAAACGCTGATTGCGCGGGTGCTTGTACAAGAACATCCAGCCCGCGCTCCACAGCAGGCCCAAGCCGCCGACGATGATGAACGCGATCTGCCAGCCGCTGTGCAGAATCGCCCAGACCACCAGGGGAGGGGCCAGCAACGCGCCGATCGACGAACCGATGTTGAACCAGCCGATGGCGACCGAGCGCTCTTTGGCCGGAAACCACTCAGTGGTCGCTTTGATCGCTGCAGGAAATCCCGCCGCTTCAGTAATGCCCAGCAAGCTGCGCAGGAACGCCAGACTCTGCCAACCGGTGGCCATGGCCGCCGATGCGCACGCCACAGACCAGGCGATGGCAAACACTGCAAAGCCGATCTTCGTGCCGATGGCGTCGATCACATAGCCCGCAACCGGCTGCATGAAGGCATAGCCCATCTGCCACGCGATGACGACGTGCGAGTACTGTTCGGTGGAAATGTTCAGCTCGCTCATCATGGTGGGAGCGGCGACGGAGAGGGTGTTGCGCGCGAGATAGTTGACGATCAGGCCGCCGGTTATCAGCGCGACCATCCACCAACGGATGCCTTTGATTTTCATCGAGTCCACTCTGGGTATTGTTTTTATTTGGCGGCGATCGTTATACGTCGTCGTACGACTGGATTTAGTCAAATGCACGATTTCTTGTCAATTGAAATACCGCTAAGCGCTCATTATATTTCTTAATGTAACGGCCTTGTCACGGTAGGGATTGGCTCGGGGACGCAGAGTGAGCGATTTTGGGGCGATTTTGGGAGGATTAGGCTTGTGGGCGGTATGTGGCGCTGAGGGGAAGAATACCAACAAGTCGTATGATGACAAGAACGGCGGAAAGTCCTTGCCCCGCGCGAGGAGGAGCGTGGGACAAGCCAGTTGGCTGGTGAGGCAATGCGGTTCGCTACTTTGGCTCTTCGTCACGCCACCAGCTGTAGATCACTAGGTCTACTCCGAGATAGAAAATGCCAAATAACAGTGTTTCGTAATCCAGGAAGTACGCATCTCGTACTTCCTCCATTGCAACAATCCATGAGATGACGTACTTGAAGTAGAAGACTATCAGCGCCAAGCCAGTCAAGAATTGATAGAGCCTTGGTACGGTGATTCGACGTATACCCCAGAATACAAAAACCATAATTGCCAGGGACAGACCTGTTCCCATCATCGGCCGCCGTTTACTTTCAGGATCAAGGATGCTGACGAGCGTTGAGGACCGATGCCACCTGACACTTGGGCATCAATACTGACGATGACGTCTCCTGAATGAAAGGTCGGCAATCTGTTTTTGGTCGCCGAGGCGGATGTTGTTCCAGCGATCTTTTCCGCGATGCTCCCTAACGGTGACGCAAGTTTTCCTCCGATGGAGCCAACCAGGGTTCCTATCGTAGCCCTCTGATCATTAAGCATGTCTGCTGAGTTCCGGCTCACTGGTTGTGACACCGCAAGCACCATCCGGCAAGGCCGCCCTTGTGCAAGCATTCGCTCGTAGGTTTCCTCAATCAACCGGATAACCTCAAAATGACCCTTGGTTATTTCCGGTAGGTTGATCGTTCTCAACGATGCGGCATCGTCCGGCTGCACGGTGAAGTGAATAAGCGTAAACACGACACCGTAATGGCCGACATGTTGGGTACGTTCGAAGTCCATGACCTGTCCGTCGCTCAGCAATATTGCTTATTGCCGATCCTGTCCCATCCGCCCGTTACGCTGCCGGCCGCGCTCCCGTCGTTTCTTTTTTGCAGGGTGTAGGTCGAGCGGATACGGCCGTAGTTGAGCTGGATGAGTTCGGTGGGGATGCCGTCGTTGGCCAGTTGGTTGTATTCGGCAATGATCACTTCTTCGAGAATGATTTCGTAGAACTTCATTTTGTCGCCCCCTGCACGGTGGACGGAAAGCTTCACTTCCTTGAAGTGCTCTCCGGCGCAGTTGGCTGCCATCAGTTTGCAGCTCGACTTGTCGAGCATCTTGGTCAGCGTCAGGTTGCTGAGCGTGGTACGCCCGGAAGTTGCGCCGCCTGCCGTGCTGGCTGTAACGGACGCGGACTGGTAGGTGCCGAACGAATACCCAGTGATTTCAATCCAGTCTTTGCACTGCTCATCCTGTGCTTCGCCAGGAATGCCTTCAATCTTCAAAAATGCGTCGAGCGCCATGATGGGTCTTCCCCATGGATATTGTGGATGCCCTGCCAGGGCGGAATATCGATTATCGGGAGGGTGACTCGTAGGGGAGGCCAGCGTGGGTGTCGGAGCGTGCAGGACGCTTACTGTTGTTTTGAGGGAAGCTTCTTACAGACTTGTTCGGCTTATAACTAAGGGATGCCAGGCAGGAAGCGATGCTTTACTGCGGATGCGCGCGCGCCTGCCATCGTCAAGGCAAACCGGTTCATTGGGTACGATTCGATGTCAATCATGTAGAAGCGGGGTTCGGTGAATCAAACCCGCTTGCGTGCCATCAATCCTTTGCAGCTGTACCAGGTCGGAATGGCCATGCCCACCCAGGCGAGTACATCCCACGCGCCATCGCCCAGCAGTGCCGCGAACAGGCCTACTGCGGTCAGCAGGGCGATCCAGCCGGGCGTGCCGAAGGTCTTCCAGAACGCCGAATGCTTTTTGTGTCGGGTCATGCGACTTCCGCCTCTACGGCGACCGCTTTCGCAACGGTGACGGCAGCGCGACGACGGACCCACCACAGGTACAAGCCACTGCCGAGGACGATGATGGTCAAGACGTCCAGCGCGGCCCAGAGGATTTTCATCGGCATGCCGCCGTAGTCGCCGAAGTGCAGCGGTTGCGACAGCAGCAGAGCGTCCATGTACCACGGGCGTCCCAGTGTTGCGGTGACGTGCAGGTCCTGGGCGTCGATCAGGACAGGGGTCAGCAGATGGGAAGTCAGGTGCGTGTCGCCTTTCATGAACACGGCGTAGTGATGCTCGCTGGAAAAGCGCGAGCCGGGAAACGCAATGAAGCTCGGCTCAGCGCCGGGGACGGTGGCTTTGGAGATGTCGATCAACCGGGTTGCCGGTGCGCGTTCGGCCAGAGGCGGAGCGTCCTTGTACGGCGCGATCATGGTCATCAGCGCGTCGGTGCGCCACTGGGCGATCACTAAATCGGCGCAGGCGTTGAGCACGCCGGTCAGGCCCACGACCGTGGCCCAGGTCAGCGTCACGACGCCGATCAGGTTGTGCAGATCAAGCCAGCGTACCCGCGTGGATTTATTCGGCCGCACTGTGGCGAAATCCAGTCGGCGCATGAAGGGCGCGTACAACACGACACCGGACACGATTGCCACGACAAACAGCAGTCCCATGAATGCCAGCAACAGCTTGCCCGGCAGCCCCGCGTACATGTCCACGTGCAGGCGCAGCATGATCATCATGAAACCGCCGTTGGCGTTCGGCGTTTCCATCGCTTCTCCGGTGCGCGCGTCGAGCATGAAGCTGTGGGATTCGTTCGGGTCGCCGCCGGCGGTCTTGCCCATGATGGCGTAGACGCCGTTGGGGTCATCGTCGTCCCAGCCGAAATACTGCATCACATCGCCGGGGCGGTGGGCTTCGGCTGAGCGGACCAGTTGCTCGAGGTCCAGATGCGGGGTGCCGGCGGGCATTTCCTTGAATTCCGGTGCATCGCCTGTCAGATGGGCGATTTCATGACTGAAGATCAGCGGCAAGCCAGTGATCGCCAACATCAGCAGGAATGCCGTGCAGATCAGGCTGGTCCACGTGTGGATGAACGACCAGCGGCGGATGGTTTGGCTCTTCATGTGGAAATCCGGAGTAAGCGAAAGCAAAAAAGGCCGCTGTGGAGGAGCGGCCCTTGTTTCGGGTAATGAGAGTTTAAAGCATTACCATTTGTAGTCTACGCTCGCGAGCACAGTTCGACGGTCGCCGTAGTAGCAATAGAAGCCGTCGCAGGTGGAAATGTATTCCTTGTCGAAGACGTTGTTGGCGTTGACCGACACGCTCACGCCCTTGAACGCCTTGTTCATGCGGCCGAGGTCGTAATGCACGGCGGCGTCATAGACGGTATAGGCATTGCTGTGACCGTAGTTGGAATCGGCGACAAAACCGTAACTGCCGATTGCAATGTTGTCGGTCTCGCCTATGTAGCGCGCGCCAAAGCCCAGGCCAAAACCATCGAGCACGCCGTTGTGCCACGTGTAATCACCCCAGATCGCCGCCTGGTTTTCAGGCGTGAGTGGCAGCGGACGATTCTTGTCCAGCGGGTCGGTAACTTTGGTCATCTTGCTGTTGGCGTAGGTGTAAGACGCCGTCACTTTCAGGTTGTCGGTGACATCGCCCACCGCTTCCAGCTCGAAGCCGCGCACCTTCGCCTCGCCCAGAGGACGTTGTACGCCAAAGGTGTCGCTGAGCACGATGTCGCGACGGGTCAGGTCGTACGCCGCCGCAGTGAAGATGATGTTGCTGCCCGGAGGCTGGTATTTGAGGCCCACTTCGTACTGCTTGCCTGTCCCCGGCTGAAACGCCACGCCATTGGCGCCGCCTTGCTCGGCCTGGAAGGACTCGGCGTAGGAAATGTATGGCGTGAAGCCGGAATCGAAGACGTAGCTGAGCGCAGCGTTGCCGGTGAACGCGCTGTCGGTACGGTCGTCGGACTGGTCACTGTTGTAAAACTTCGATTCGGTCTTGAGCAGATCCTGGCGCCCTCCCAGGGTCAGGCGCCAGTTATCCAGAGCCAGTTGGTCCTGAATGTAGACGCCGACGTCCTGGGTTTTCTGGTTGTAGTCCTGAAACGCGCTGTAGGCGACGTTGCTGAAGTCCTGGCCGTAGATCGGGTTGGCGATGTTGCTGGTCGGCGCGTTGCCGTACTGCCATTTGTAATTGTGATTCAGGCGCTGATAGTCGAGCCCGAGCAACACGGTGTGCTTGAGTGAGCCGGTGTCGAAGTCGGCTTGCAGGTTGTTGTCCAGCGCGAACTGGGAAATGTCCTCGTTGACGATATTGGCACCGCGTTGGACGGTACCATCCTGGCTGACCGAACCGAAGAAGCCACCCGCCGTTATCCCCTGAAACGACAGATCGCTTTTGGTATAGCGAACGTTCTGCTTGAACTGCCAGACGTCGTTCAGACGATGCTCAAATGCATAACCCAGCGCGTAATAGGTCTTGTCGTAGAACTCCCAGTCTGGATCGCCCAGGTTTTCGTGGTACTTCACGCGCCCCACGGCCGATGGGTATTTGGTGCCCTGAATCGGCAGGAACTGGCTGGTGATGCCGGTATCGTCTCGATTGAACTGGCTGAGGAAGGTCAGCTTGGTGTCCGGGTCGATGTTCCAGGTAAGGCTCGGCGCGATGTTGTAACGCTTGTCATCGATGTGGTCCACCGAGGTGCCGCTGTCACGCACGACGCCGCTGACGCGGTACTCGAAATTGTCCGCGTCGTCGATCTTGCCGGTGCTGTCGAAGCTGATCTGCTTGCGGTTATAGGTGCCAACCTGAACCTGCACTTCGTGACTGGCTTCTGCTTCGGGGCGACGACTGACCATGTCGAGCATGCCGCCAGGAGGAGTCTGGCCGTAAACCGAAGACGCCGGGCCACGCAGGAGGGCGATGCGCTCCAGATCCCACGTCTCCATTTTCGGCATCACGTAAGCGCCTTTGGGCAGCGGCAGGCCGTCGAGGAATTGGGTGGGTTCGAAGCCGCGGACCTTCAGCCATTCGGCACGGCTGTCGCTGCCGTAACTGCTGGCGACCACGCCAGGCATGTAGCGAACGGCGTCATCGATGTTCTGTACCGCGCGATCCTGCATCTGCTGCCGGGTCGCCACCGAGATCGAGCGCGGCGCTTCAACCAGCGCGGTGTCGGTTTTGGTGCCCGCTGCGGTGCGACTGGCGGCGTATCCCTGCGCCGGGCCCCACGCGCTTTCGAAGCTTTCCTGACTGCCTTGAATGCTGGTGGCCGGCAGTGCCATCGCCCCTTCAGGTGCAGCCACCAGCGTGTAGGTCCCTGCCGTCGTCAGGTTCAATTGCAAGCCGGTGCCGCGCAGCGCCTGGCCCATCGCCCCAGACGCGTCGAACTGCCCCTGAACCGGCGCCGACGTGCGGCCTGCTGCCAGTGCCGGATCCAGCGACAGGGCCAGGCCCGCTTGACTGGCAATCTGCGTCAGCGTCGTCGACAACGGCGCGGCCGGCAGATCGTAGGGACGGACGCTGGAAGCCTGGGAAGCGGCCATCAGCGGCGCACTGAGCAGCGGCGCGGCAATGGCGACGGCGATAGCCAGCAGGCTCGGTCGCAGAAGGGTGTGAAGCGTGCGGGACATGAACGGCACCTCGATGGAAATGGTTCTCAATGCCTATGTGCCGAACGAGATCTGGAAAGTGATAGGGCCGGGCGAAAATAATTTTGATTGGCGAGCGCAAGGATCCTCTTGGCTGATCACAGACCAGAAATACCTACGCTGAGCGACCCGACGCATTCGCCAGCAAACCGGCTACAGCTTGAGATCTCCGGCGCCAGGCGCAAAACACTGTAGGAGCGCGCTTGCCCGCGATTGCGGTGGGCCAGCCAACTTATCCAGTGGCTTATAGTCCCCGTTCGCGGGCAAGCGCGCTCCTACAAGTGAGCTGCGTTGAATCCGTAGGCTACGACAGTCCATTACCTGAGCCGGCTTGCTGGCGAACCCCGAATTACAGCGCAGTCGCGGGCTTTTTCTCGCTGCCGACCACCGTCACCCACCACGGCGTGCGCGCTTCGATCTGCACGGGTAGCGTGGGTGTCAGCGCCTTGAGCGCCAGATCCGTGTTGGTCAACGGAAAGCTGCCGGTAATGCGCAGGTCCGCTACGTCGTTCGCTACGCCGAGATGGCCCTGACGATAACGGGCAAGCTCCGCGACCACGTCTGCCAGACGGGCGTTATCGACCACCAGCATGCCGCGCATCCAGGCGCCGGTGCCGGGTGCAACGGCAAGCATGGGCCCGAGGCTGTTGCGATGAATCAACATCTGCTGCCCCTCGTTTAGCACCTTTTCATGATTCGATGCTTGCGGGTGCACGGCGACGGCTGATTGCAGCACGCTCAGCAGCGTGCCGTCGGCCTGCCGCTTGACCAGAAACTGAGTGCCCAGCGCGCGCATCTGCCCTTCAGGGGTTTCGACGATGAACGGACGCGCGTCGTTGTGGCTCCCGGTTTCCACGAAGATCTCGCCTTCCTGAAGCACGACCCGCCGCTGTTTTTCGTCGAATCGTACGTCTAGCGCGCTGTGGGTATTGAGGCGGATCAGCGTGTTATCCGACAGCCGAATGGTGCGTTGCTCGCCGGTGGCGGTGCGCAGGTCTGCGAGCCAGTAATCCACCGGCAGCAGGCGATCACCCAGGAACAGCGTCAATCCCATCGCCAGCGCGACCCCTGCAAACCCGCGGCCCAGCTTGCGCAGACGCAAGCCCATCCCGTCACGGGACCGCAAAAGCGCCGAACGTGCCGGGCCCGTGGTCCCGGCGAAACGCTGATCGACCATGCCCAGCTGCATCCAGGCCCGGGCATGCTCGTCGCTGGCGGCGTACCACTTGGCGAATTCTTCACGCTCGGCTTCGCTGCCCCGGCCGCAGTCCAGGCACAGTTGCCAGGCGATGGCGGCGTCCAGCACGTGGGATGAAACAGGTCGGGTGGAAATACGGCTCATGTTGGCTCGCCATACAGCGCGATGTAGCACTGGCGTAAGCCCTGCCCCAGGTATTGACGCACACGGGGTACCGAGACGCCGAGCTTTGAGGCGATCTCCGCGTGGGGCATGCCGTCCAGGCGGTTATACAAAAAGGCGGCGCGCGCCTTGCTGGACAGCTTGCCCAGCAGACGGTCGATGGCTTTGAGGTCTTCGAGAATCAGTTGCTGCTCTTCCAGCGAAGGTTGTTCGCCCTCGGGAATCAGCATCAGTTCGTCCAGATACGCCTGTTCCAGCGCGGCTCGCCGGAAATGGTCGAACAACAAGCCTTTCGCGATTGAAACCAGAAAGGCCCGGGGCTCGCGGGGTTCAAGCAATTGCTCACGGCCCAGCAGTCGAATGAATGTGTCCTGACTCAAGTCTTCGGCGCGGTGGGGGCAGGCGACATTACGTCTGAGCCAGCCCAGCAGCCAGCCGCGATGGTCCCGATAGAGCGTTCCGACAAGCTGCTGCTGGGGACTTTGAAGTGACGACACGAGCGCACCGAGGAGAACAAAGGGGCTAACGAGAATTGTTCGCGATTGTGTCAGAGCCGCCCAATGCTGGCAATTGGTCCTTGTAGGAAGAAGCCGAACGGTTGACGTAAGAATCGACCATTCGGTTTGTAAGGTCAGTCGTGATCCAGACCAAGACGGGGCAGGGCAGAAGCTAAAACGAATGGGATTGCTGCTGCCGTCGCCATTTCGCCACACCTTGCTCAAGCTGTGCGGGGGTATCGATCCCCTGTCGCCTGGCGTGGCTGAACAGGATCATCGCGAGTTCGGCGGTCACCAGCGCATCGGCGCTGGCGTGATGACGCTCTTCGGCGTGGAGCCCGAAGAATCGCGTCCAGTCGTCCAGGCCTGCCTGACGCAAATTCGCGTTCGGGCAAATGAAGGGCGCGATGTGAGCCACGTCGATGAAAGGGTGCAGTAGGCGAAACCCCAGGCTTTCCTTTAATGCACGCCCCAGCATGTGCTCGTCGAACGCCGCGTGGAATGCCAGCAGCGGGCTGTCGCCCACGAACGCCATGAAATCCAGCAGCGCTTCCACTGGCTCGCTGCCTGCCGCAATCGCGGTAGGTCCCAGCCCGTGAATCAATACGCTCGGGCTGAGTTTGTGATCGGTGCGCATCAGCGTGCGCTCGAACTGCTGCCCCAGATCGATCGCGCCATCTTCGATGACCACTGCGCCGATCGACAGCACGTCGTCCCGCTGCAGATTCAGCCCACTGGTTTCAAGATCGACAACGACCCACCGTTGCTGGCGCAACGTCTTCTGATCCAGCGCACAGGGGGCGGGCAGGGCGCGCAGACGCTGTTGCTGTTCAGGCGTGAGCTCAGGAGCGGCGGCGCGTTTGGGTGGCTTGAGCCAACGGAACAAATTCATGAGCAGTCGCTTACAGTTGGTAGCGCACGGTGAGGCTGGTCTGCAGCCGCTGCGCCTGACGGAACGACTCACGCAGAATGCGCCGGTCCAGATGATTGAGCACATCCGGGTCGATGCGGTTGGAGTACGGCAGGTTTTGCCTGTTCTGCTGCTGATGTTGTTGCATACGGGTTTGCTGGATGAAGTGATAAGCCTCTTCATATGCCGCACCGTCCAGCGGATCGATCACCTCTTTTGCCACCAGCTGACGCAGCCTGTCCAGCGTGTTGCTCGCCTCGACGCCGTTGGCCAAGGCCAGCAATCTCGCCCCGTCGACGAATGGCGTCAGGCCCTGGGTCTTCAGATCCAGCGTGTCTTTTTCACTGCCTTTGCGGGCGACCACGAAGTCCTTGAAGCGGCCCACCGGTGGGCGCTGACGCAGGGCGTTGTCGGCCATCATGCGCTGGAACAAGGCGTTGTCTGCGACCTGCGCAAGAATGCTCTGACGCAACTGATCACCGCCGCTTTCATCGCCCCAGACCACGCGCAGATCGAAATAGATAGAAGACGACAGCAGGTTCTCCGGCGTGGCTTCGCGAATGAACGAGCCGAATCGCCGTGCCCACTCGATGCGCGACAGGCACAGCTGTGGATTGCTCGCCATGATCCCGCCCTTGCACAGCGCGAATCCGCACACCGCCAGGCTTTGATTGATCCGCTCGGCAATGGGCAACAACCGGCCGCGTATTGCGGCGGCCTCGGCGGCGTCCCCGGCTTCGAACAGAATGCCGTTGTCCTGATCGGTGTACAGCGTTTGCTCGCGCCGGCCTTCGCTGCCAAAGCACAGCCAACTGAAAGCGATGCCGGGATCGCCTTTCTCTTCCAGCGTGAGTTCGATGACGCGACAGACCATGTGATCGTTGAGCAGCGTGATGATCTGGGTGATCTGGGTGGACGAGGCGCCGTGGGCGAGCATCCGGTCCACCAGTTGAACGATGTCGCCGCGCAGGTTGGCCAGCGAATCGATGCGCGGCGCGCTGCGGATGGTGCGTGCCAGATGCACCAGATCCACGCGCTGCAGGGAGAACAGGTCGCGTTCGGAGACCACGCCACACAAACGCTGATCCTTGACCAGGCAGACATGGGCGATATGCCGCTGGGTCATGGCAATGGCCGCATCGAAGGCGCTGGCGTCCGGGCTCAGGTAGAACGGCGCCTGAATCATGCTGCGTTCGATGGGCTCGCCGAAATCAGCGTCGATGTTGGCGACGACCTGACGCAGATCGCGCAGCGTAAAAATACCCAGCGGCGCCTTGGCCTCGTCCACGATCACGATACTGCCGACTTGCTGCTCATCCATCTGCCGCACGGCTTCACGCAGCGGCGTGTCGGGGGAGCAGGTCACCGGATGACGCATCGCCAGCTCACCCAGTCGCGTATTCAGTGAGTATTGCGTGCCGAGTGTTTCCACCGCCTTCTGCTTTACTTGCTGATTCACCTGATCGAGCAGGCTGCTGACGCCGCGCAGGGCGAAGTCGCGGAACTCATTGGAGAGCGCGAACAGCTTGATGAAGGCTTGTTTATTCAGCTGCAGGCAGAAGGTATCTTCGGCCGCCAGATGCTCGGTTCGCGTGGCGCGTTCGCCGAGCAGCGCCGCCAGGGGAAAACACTCGCCCGTGGTGATTTCGAACGTGGTCTCGGTGCCGCCTTTTGCCGAATGGGGGCGCTCGCCCACCACCCGGCCTTGTTTGACGATGTAAAAATGTTCTACTGGCCCATCGCTAGGCTTGATGATGCTCTCGTCTGTAGCGTAGAAACGCAGGTGACACTGTTCGACAAGGTAGGCCAGATGGGCGTTTTCCATCTGGTTGAACGGCGGGAATTTTTGCAGGAACTGCATCGTGCCGTGGATGTTCTGCAGAACGGCTGTTTTGCCTGCCTGGGTAAAAGCGTCCGCTTTGCTCATGACCGATACCGCTTGTTTTTATTGACCCCATGGTCGACCGCTTATCGGGCAGTGCCCATTGGACGTAAGTCTTACGTGACTGCAAAGGCGTTGGACCGCATCGAACCAAGGTGTAAAACCGCAGCGATGCAGTTAGCGTTAGGCCTCAAGGCCCGGCATGAAGCCGACAGGATGTGCAGCGTATCAATCGTTTGCGCTGTCAGAATTGAAGTCGACAGGAAGATGAGACGGGTATGTTCGATCACAGTATTTTGAGTGATGAAGAGCGCGAAGCCCTCAATGAGGTGATGCTCGCGCCTGCGTCCCAATCGCCACATCGGGTGTTGATCGTCGACGACGACAAGGATGCTCGGGAAGTTCTGGCCGAAATTCTCAGTCTCAATGACATCAGCTGCATCACCGCCGCCGGCGGCACCAGTGCCATGCACTTGCTGCAGACCCGGCCGTCCATTGCGCTGCTGATCACCGATCTGCGCATGGCGCCGTGCGACGGGCTGGATCTGATCCGTCGGGTTCGCGAATCGGACCGCGCGGAGCTGCCGATCATTATCGTGTCCGGCGACGCCAACGTCCGCGACGCCATTGATGCGATGCATTTGAGCGTGGTGGATTTTCTGCTCAAGCCGATCAACACCAAGCAGCTGTTGCGACTGGTGAAGCGGGAACTGGAAATGGCGTAAGAGCGCCGCCCTTTTGATAGGGGCGCCGACGGGGTGAGTACGTTCTGCCTGTATGACCGTATCCACTGTAGGAGCGCGCTTGCCCGCGAATGCAATCTGGCAGGCGATATCTCCATCAAAGTCATACCGCAATCGCGGGCAAGCGCGCTCCTGCAATGGACCGAGTGGTGAAACAGAAAAGGCGGTGTCCATTTACCTGGACACCGCCTTTTTGTTTGGGCGCTGATTAAGCCCCGTGTTTCGCCTTGAACTCCCGACGGCGACGATGGAGTACCGGCTCGGTGTAACCATTGGGCTGCCGTGTCCCCTCGATCACCAGCTCAACCGCTGCCTGAAACGCGATGTTGCTGGCGAAATCCGGTGCCAGCGGGCGATACAGCGCATCACCTGCGTTCTGACGGTCCACCACCGTTGCCATTCGCTTCAGACTTTCCATCACCTGCTGCTCGCTCACCACGCCGTGGCGCAGCCAGTTGGCAATGTGCTGGCTGGAAATTCGCAACGTGGCGCGGTCCTCCATCAGGCCGATGTCGTTGATGTCCGGCACCTTCGAGCAGCCCACGCCCTGATCGATCCAGCGCACCACATAACCGAGGATGCCCTGGGCGTTGTTGTCCAGCTCGTTCTGGATCTCCTCGGCCGTCCAGTCAGTGTTCGGCGCCAATGGAATGGTCAGAATGTCATCGACCGAGGCCGGCGTGCGCTGGGCAAGCTCGGCCTGACGCGCGAACACGTCCACCTTGTGGTAATGCAGTGCGTGCAGCGCAGCGGCAGTAGGTGAAGGCACCCAGGCGGTGTTGGCGCCGGCCAGTGGATGGGCGATTTTCTGTTCGAGCATCGCCGCCATCAAGTCTGGCATCGCCCACATCCCTTTGCCGATCTGCGCGCGTCCTTGCAGGCCGCATTTCAAGCCGATATCGACGTTGGAATTTTCATACGCGCCGATCCACTTTTCCGCCTTCATCTGCGCCTTGCGTACGACAGGTCCCGCTTCCATCGACGTGTGAATCTCGTCGCCGGTGCGGTCCAGGAAGCCCGTGTTGATGAACACCACACGCTCGCTCGCCGCCTGAATGCAGGCCTTGAGGTTGATCGTGGTGCGGCGTTCTTCGTCCATGATCCCGACTTTCAGCGTGTTGCGCGGCAGGTTCAGCACCGCCTCGATACGCCCGAACAACTCGTTGGTAAACGCCACTTCCTCCGGGCCGTGCATCTTCGGTTTGACGACGTACATCGAGCCCGTGCGGCTGTTGGCGCGGGAGGGATTGCCCTTGAGATTGTGGATCGCCGCGAGGCTGGTCAGCAGACCATCAAGAATGCCTTCCGGCACTTCGTTACCCTGATTGTCGAGGATCGCATCGATGTTCATCAGGTGACCGACGTTGCGCACGAACAACAGCGAGCGGCCATGCAGCGTGACGGGTTCGCCGGTGGGCGAGGTGTAGACGCGGTCGGGATTCATCGTACGGGTAAAGCTGTTGCCGCCCTTGGAGACTTCTTCGGACAGATCGCCCTTCATCAGCCCCAGCCAGTTGCGGTACACCACGACCTTGTCGTCGGCGTCGACAGCAGCGATGGAGTCTTCGCAATCCATGATGGTGGTCAGCGCCGCTTCCATCAGCACGTCTTTGACGCCGGCCGGGTCGGTCTGGCCGACCGGGCTCGTGGCGTCGATCTGGAGTTCGAAGTGCAGACCGTTGTGCTTGAACAGCAGCGCGGTCGGCGCCGAGGCGTCGCCCTGGAAACCGATCAGTTGGGCATCATCGCGCAGGCCGGTGTTGCTGCCGCCCTTGAGACCGACGATCAACATGCCATCGACCAGCTTGTAGCCGGTGGAGTCAACGTGAGAGCCCGCCGCCAGAGGAGCGGCTTCGTCCAGAAAGGCGCGAGCGAAGGCGATGACTTTGTCGCCGCGGACCCGGTTATAGCCTGTGCCCTTTTCCGCGCCGCCCGCTTCGCTGATGGCGTCGGTGCCGTACAGCGCGTCATACAGCGAGCCCCAGCGGGCATTCGATGCATTGAGCGCGAAACGTGCGTTCATCACTGGCACCACCAATTGCGGGCCGGCCATGCGCGCGATTTCTTCGTCGACGTTTTGTGTGGTGATCTGGAAGTCCGCCGCTTCTGGCAGCAAATAGCCGATTTCCAGCAGGAATGCCTTGTAGGCGGCCGCGTCGTGGGCGTTGCCGGCATTGGACTGATGCCAGGCGTCGATACGCGCCTGGAATTCGTCTCGTTTGGCGAGCAGGGCTTTGTTCTTCGGCGCGAGCTCGTGGATGAGCGCATCGGCACCGGCCCAGAATGCAGCGGCGTCGAGGCCGGTTCCGGGAATGGCTTCGTTGTTCACAAAATCCAGCAGGACGTTGGCGACCCGCAGGCCACCGACTTGAACGTGTTCAGTCATTGCTTGCCTCACTCTGCTCAGCTATTTGACATCTATGTAGTGCACGCGAGGCGATACTACATGACGGTTTGCGGCGTGAAAATCAGACTTGATTTGCAGCGATCGACCGAATTCAGGCATTCGGCCACGCATCGGTATGGGATGTTCTCAAAGAGCGATCAGATTGTTCCAGAAAAGTATTCGAATCGTACACAGAAATTCCTCATGCGTTCACGCCGCTGCGGGCAGTGCAGACCTGCCTATACTCCCCACAACCACCCCGCAACCCATGAGGCGTGGTATTAAACAGGCCTCAGTTGCTGCACATAAAAGGAGTCGTTTGTGGATCATCTTATCGTCACGGTGTCCGCGCCGGACAAGCCAGGCGTGGTCGAGCAGCTCGCCGCATGCATTGCCGATCACGGTGGCAATTGGCTGGAAAGCCGTATGTCACACATGGCCGGGCAGTTCGCCGGGATTCTGCGGGTCAGCGCGCCGGTCGACGCGCATCAGCCCCTTCGCAGCGCGCTGGAAGGGCTCTCGGCAAAAGGCATCCGCGTATTGTTCGCCGAAGTCGTCCCCGAAGCCTTGCCTGAGTGGAGGCCCATCACCATGGAACTGGTGGGCAATGATCGAGCCGGGATCGTGCGCGACCTCACTCGCGTGCTGGCCGAGCAAGGCGTCAACCTGGAGCATCTGGTGACCAGTGTCGAGCCCGCGCCCATGAGCAGCGAAACGCTGTTTCGCGCCCATGCCGAGTTGGGGTTGCCGATGGACCTTTCGCTGGATGTGCTGCAGCAGCGGCTGGAAACCCTGGCGGATGACCTGATGGTGGAACTCCACCTGCCGACGGACGAGTAATCGATGTAAACGCTGCAGGCCCTGCTTTTTCGGCGCGCCTGCAGCGATTCCTTTTTCCTGATCAGGCCTGGGCGCGTTTGCGCAGTGAGCGCCATGCGTCGAAGCTGTAGATGACCAATCCGGACCAGATGAAGGCGAAGGTCACCAAGGTGGCCGAGGGCATGTGTTCGTCGTACAGCACAACCGCCAGGGCCAGCACGAGCGTCGGCGCGATGTACTGCAGGAAGCCCAGGGTCGCGTAGGGCAAATGCCTTGCTGCGGCGTTGAAACACACCAGCGGCACGAGGGTCACCGGACCGGCCGCCGCCAGCCAGAGCGCCTCGGATGTTGTCCAGAATTCCGGCTGTGCGCTGTGGGCCAGAGGATTGAAAATCAACCAGCCCACGGCCAGCGGCACCAGAATCCAGGTCTCCACGACCAGCCCGGGCAGTGCGGCCACCGGTGCTTTTTTGCGAATCAGGCCGTAGAAGCCGAAAGTGAACGCCAGCGCGAGCGACACCCACGGCAGGCTCCCCACTTGCCAGACCTGCTGAAGCACACCGATCAACGCCAGCATCACCGCGACCCATTGCAACGGCCGCAGTCTTTCACGCAGCAGCACCATGCCGAGCATCACGTTGATCAGCGGGTTGATGAAGTAACCCAGGCTGGCTTCGACCATGTGGTTGTTGTTCACGGCCCACACGTAAATCAGCCAGTTGGCGGCGATCAACGTGCCGCTGCAGGCGAGAATAGCGAGGCGTTTGGGGTTATCCCGCAGCTCTTGCCACCAGCCCGGATGCTTCCAGACCAGCAGCAGAAGCGAGCCGGAAATGGCTGACCAGATCGCCCGATTAACGATGATTTCCAGTGAAGGAACGCTGGCCAGCACCTTGAAGTAGATCGGAAACAGCCCCCAGATGATGTAGGCGCTCAGGCCCAGAATGTACCCGCGACGCGGGTTGGCAGCTTGCATGAGTGGTCCTTCGGCAAGTTTTTTGTTGTGATGGTTCTATCTGTTTCGGTAACCGAACGTCGCGCAGGCGTGGGACGTGTGGCTGACGTGTAGGAGCGTGGCTTGTCCCGCGATCGGCTGCGCAGCAGTCGTAAACCGGACGATTTAGCCTCGTCTGGTACATCGAGTGTCCGGATTGCTGCCGCCTTGCGCCAGTTCGCGGGACAAGCCACGCTCCAACAGAGTGTTTGCGCGTTTTCAGAACAGCTTCAGCGGTTCCTCGTTCAGCGCGGACAACTGCTCGCGCAGCGCCAGCACCTGGTCACCCCAATAGCGCTCGGTGCCGAACCAGGAAAAGCTGTGGTGGAACGCCGGATCGTCCCAGCGACGCGCCAGCCAGGCGCTGTAGTGCAACAGGCGTAAGGCCCGCAGCGGTTCGATGAGCGCCAGCTCACGGGGGTCGAAGTCGTGAAACTCGTTGTAGCCGTCCATCAATTCCGACAGCTGACTCAGACAGTCCTGACGATCACCCGCGAGCATCATCCAGACGTCCTGCACCGCCGGGCCCATGCGGCAGTCGTCGAGATCGACGATGTGGAAGATGTCGTCGCGGGTCATCATGTTGCCGGGGTGGCAATCGCCGTGCATGCGGATGTTCTGATGGGGCGTGGCGGCGTAGACGTCTTCCACGCGCTTGAGCAGGTCTTTGGCAACGGACTCATAGGCCGGCAGCAAGCTGCGCGGAATCACGTTGTTATCCAGCAGGTAGTTCAGCGAGTTGTGGCCGAAGTTCTGCACGCCGAGGGCTTCGCGGTGCTGGAACGGGCGCGTGGCTCCGACCGCATGGATGCGCCCCAGCAACTGGCCGAGACGGTAGAGCTGTTCGAGATTGCCAGGCTCTGGCGCGCGGCCGCCACGACGGGGGAAGAGGGTAAAGCGAAAGCCGGCGTGCTCGAACAGGGTCTGGCCGTTGTGCACGAGAGGCGCGACGACCGGGATTTCGACGTCGGCCAGTTCTGCCGTGAAACTGTGTTCTTCGAGAATGGCCTCGTTGGTCCAGCGACCGGGCCGGTAGAACTTGGCGATCAGTGGCTGCTGTTCATCGATGCCGATCTGATAGACACGGTTCTCATAGCTGTTGAGCGCGAGAATACGGGCGTCGGTGACAAAGCCGATGCTCTCGACGGCGTCCAGCACCAGGTCAGGTGTAAGTGTTTCGAACGGGTGGGCCATGCTAACTCCTGCGCGCAGCAGGCTGCCGCGTCGGGCCAGTCATGGTAACTCAGGCGTGTTGCACCTGACACAGCGGGATGCTCACTTCCGCGCGTGCGATGCGGATTGGAAAGCTGCATCAACAGACGACCGCTCCCTTTGTGGGTGTGACCGGTGTGGCGCCCCACCTTGCTCGCGAAAGCGGTGTTCAATCCGTAGAAAACTCGGCGGACATACTGGCCCCTTCGCGAGCAAGCTCACTCCTACACGTTAAGCAGCGTCTGTCAGCCGGCGCATAAGGTCGAGCGCATTACAACGCAGGTTACGCGCCGATCACCCCGCCATCCTCTCGCGTGATCACCATCACCGATGACCTCGGCTTGCCGTTCGGCAAGTGCTCGGGGAAGGTCGAACCGCCGTTTTCACCAGGGTGCTGAATGCCGACGAACAAGGCTTTCTGATCGGGCGCGAAGCTGATGCCGGTGACTTCACAGCCCACCGGCCCGACCATAAACCGGCGGATCTCGCCGCTGGCCGGGTCAGCGCACAGCATCTGGTTATTGCCCATGCCGGCGAAGTCACCCGCATTGGTGGCGTCGCCATCCGTCAGAATCCACAGCCGCCCGGCTGTGTCGAAACCCAGGCCATCCGGGCTGTTGAACATGTTCTGCGGGGTGATATTGCTTGATCCACCCTGCGGCGTTCCTGCATGCACACCTGGATTGCCCGCGACCACAAACAAGTCCCATGCGAAATCCATGGCGGCTGCATCTGACCCGGTTTCCTGCCAGCGCAGAATCTGCCCGTACTGGTTTTTCGCGCGGGGATTCGGCCCGCCCACCGGCTGTCCTTCATCACCGCGCTTGATGTTGTTGGTCAATGTGCAATAGACCTGGCCGTCCTTGGGGCTGACGACGATCCACTCGGGCCGATCCATGCGCGTCGCCTTGACCTGACTGGCCGCCAGGCGCGCATGAATCAGCACTTCGGCCTGATTGGCGAACCCGCTGGCCGCGTCGATGCCGTTCTTGCCGTGGCTCAGCTCAATCCATTTGCCCTGGCCTTTCGGGTGATCGGGGTTGCTGTCGCCAGCATCGAACTGCGCCACGTACAGCGTGCCATGGTCGAGAATGTCGCGGTTGGCCTTGGGGTTTTTGTGATCGACCTTGTCCCGGCTGATGAATTTGTAGATGAACTCGCCGCGCTCATCGTCGCCCATGTACACCACGACGCGGCCGTCTTTGGTTTCGGTCAGTGCAGCGTTTTCATGCTTGAAGCGGCCCAGAGCGGTGCGTTTGACCGGTGTGGATTTCGGATCGAACGGATCGATCTCCACCACCCAGCCATGGCGATTGGGTTCGTTGGGGTTTTTGGCGACGTCGAAGCGCGGATCGTGCAGGTGCCAGTTCACTTCCTTGCTGGCGGCTGTCACGCCATAGCGTTTGGTCGCGGCGTCGAAGGTCTGTGCCGGATCGCTGCTGCCAAAGCAGTCGGTAAAATTTTCTTCGCAGGTCAGATAGGTGCCCCACGGCGTCTTGCCGTTGGCGCAGTTCTGGAACGTCCCGAGTACGTTTTTGCCGGTCTTGTCGGCGGCGGTTTTCAACCATTCGTGCCCGGCGGCCGGGCCACTCAGGTGAATCGGCGTGTTGCCGTGGATGCGCCGGTTGTATTTGGAGCCTTGCACGAACGCCCATTGCTGACCGACGCGCTTGACCTCAATCACCGACACACCTTCGCTGGCCTGGGCCTTGTGTACGTCTTCGGCGGACTGCGGGTCTTTGCCGTGATCGAACAGGTAACGGTAATTGGTGTATTCGTTGTTGATCGCCATCAGTGCGCGGCTGGCGGTCTCCGGCTTGTCGCCTGGGAAGGTGAACAGGCTCATGCCGTCATTGTTGTCGCCGAATTGCAACTCCTGCATCTTCGCGGTGCCTTTGCCGCTGGGGTCAAAAGCCGGGCCGTTGGTGTGCAGCGGCTGGCCCCAACTTATCAGGACCGAGGAGCGATAACCGGGCGGCAGACTGATGCTGTCGGCGGTGGAGGAGGGGATGCTGTCGAAGCCGAGCAGCGTGCCGTTGGCAGCGCTGACACTGGCGGCCATAACGCTGCGGCTGAGCAGGTTGCCGCCCAGGAACATCGCCGCGCCGCACAGGGCGCCCGCGCTGATGAATCCGCGTCGGGTCAGGCCAACCATGTTTTCGAGGTCGGTGGATTGGTTATCTTTTAATAGCGTCATCACGGGCTCCCTGCGGTTTAGGGCAAAACCCTATGCAGTTCGGATGACGTTATTGTGTCGGTCAGATGACGAGTCGGGCTTCGGTGTTTTATGCAAGCGGCGCTTACAGCGGTGTGCCGAGCAGAATATTGGAGGGCGCAAACTGAACCTTCACGGCGCCGCCGGCCTTGAGTTGCAAGGCGTGCAGCCGGTCCGCTTCGACTACTGCACAAAGGATCTGGTGACTGGGAAGCACGATTCTGACTTCGCTCGGGCCATCCTCGGCGTCGAGAATTTCTTCAACTTTGCCGGTGAGGCAATTGTGTCCGATTGTTTCAGATTGGTCGGTCGTCAGTAGCTCCAGCCAGCCGGCCTTAATCAAGGCGAACACATCCGTGCCGATTTCGAGCCCCAGTCGCAAGGTGCTGTCGTGGGTGATCTGCGCCTCGATCGACAAACCGCCCGCGAGCTGCAGAGTGATCCTGTCGTTGCGGCCTTGAGAGCAAACGCCGCTGACTTGGCCATGCAGCTGATTGCGCGCGCTGGTACGCAGCATCAGCCGGCTGAGCAGGGCGAGGTCATCGGATTCCTCCGAGGTTTCCAGCAATTGGGTCTGCAACGCTTGCAAGCGCTGATAAAGCCGCAGCACCCGCTCGCCTTCGGCTGACAATTTGGCGCCGCCGCCCCCTCGACCGCCGACGCTGCGCTCGACCAGCGGTTGCTGTGCCAGATTGTTCAGCTCATCGATGGCGTCCCATGTCGCCTTGTAACTCAGCCCGGCGCTCTTCGCTGCACGGGTGATCGAACCCTGCTCGGCAATGTGCTGCAACAGCGCGATGCGGTGAGGGCGACGAACCATATGCTGAGTGAGGGAGGGCGGTAGGGACATAGGAGTCGGATGCACTGGAAGTGATGACGCCGGAGTGTAAGCCAAAACGCCTGACACCCAAATGCTGTGGACTTCTTAATCTCTCGGCCGCTTAGTCCCCAGGCTTCGGCGTTCTTGCCAGGCAGTACACGTCCACCGATTGAGCGCCGGCCTTGAGCAACAGTTCTGCCAGTGCGTTGGCCGTCGATCCGGTGGTCAGTACGTCATCAATCAGTGCGAGGTGCTTGCCGAAAATCAGCGTGGCGTCCTTCAGTGCAAAGGCGGACGCCAGATTGCGCTTTCTGGCTTTCGCATCCAGGCCCTGTTGCGAGGGAGTTTCTTTCACGCGGCGAATCACGCGTTCATCGACAGGCAGTCCCAGTCGAGCGCCGAGCCAATTCGCCAACATCGCTGCCTGATTGAAGCCCCGCTGGCGCAACCGCTTTTTGGCAAGGGGCACCGGAATGAGAAAGTCGGGCCGGCGCAGGCCGTCATTGAAGCGATGATGCAGCGTCTCGCCCAACAGCTCCGCCAGCAGCCGGCCGAACGGCCATTTTCCCTGATGCTTGAAGCGTGTGACTAGCGCGTCGATCGGGAAGTCGTAAAGCCACGGAGCGATAACGTCATTGAAGGCGGGAGGGTGGCGATTGCAGGCGCCGCAGATGAGGCCGGACATCGGCATGGGCAGTGCGCAACGCTCGCACTGGTCAATCAGCCAGGGGAGTTCGCGTTCACACGGCATGCAGATCGGGGTGCTTGAATCCGTTGATTCATCGCACAACAAACACGTCTGTACGTTTTCTAACCAGATGTAAACCTCATGCCCGTTATATGGTTGACAGCGCATGTCGCTTCCTTAAATATGCCGAACATCCGTGTTGCGCCTGTGGGCTTTCCGGTTTTGCCGCTGGGCGAAGCCGCCCGGGTCATCGTCCAGAAAACATCAAGGAGCCGCCCATGAGCGCCAGCATCAATGCCAACCTGCGTCACGACTGGAATCTAGCCGAGGTCAAGGCGCTGTTCACACAGCCATTCAATGACCTGCTGTTTCAGGCGCAAACCGTGCACCGCGCTCATTTCGACGCCAACCGCGTGCAAGTCTCGACCCTGCTGTCGATCAAAACCGGCGCCTGCCCGGAAGACTGCAAGTACTGCCCGCAATCGGGCCACTACAACACCGGTCTGGAAAAAGAAAAGCTGATGCAGGTCCAGCAAGTGCTGGAAGAAGCCGCACGCGCCAAGGCCATTGGTTCGACCCGTTTCTGCATGGGCGCGGCGTGGAAGCACCCGTCGGCCAAAGACATGCCCTACGTGCTGGAGATGGTCAAAGGCGTCAAGGCCATGGGCCTGGAAACCTGCATGACCCTCGGCAAGCTGGATCAGGACCAGACCCAGGCGCTGGCCGACGCTGGCCTCGATTACTACAACCACAACCTCGACACGTCGCCGGATTTCTACACCAGCATCATCACCACCCGCACCTACAGCGATCGCCTGCAGACGTTGGCGTACGTGCGTGATTCAGGCATGAAGATCTGCTCCGGCGGCATCCTGGGCATGGGTGAATCCCTCGACGACCGCGCCAATCTGCTGATCCAGCTCGCCAACCTGCCGGAGCATCCGGAATCCGTGCCAATTAACATGCTGGTGAAAGTCGCCGGCACGCCGCTGGAAAACGCCGAGGATATCGATCCGTTCGATTTCATCCGGATGCTGGCCGTCGCGCGCATCCTGATGCCGCAATCCCACGTCCGCCTGTCCGCCGGTCGCGAAGCCATGAACGACCAGATGCAGGCCTTGGCGTTTTTCGCCGGCGCCAACTCGATCTTCTACGGCGACAAACTGTTGACCACCGCCAACCCGCAGTCCGACAAAGACATGCAGCTGTTCTCGCGTCTGGGCATTCAGCCTGAAGCGCGCGAAGAACATTCGGACGAGGTCCATCAGGCAGCCATCGAACAAGCCTTGATCGAGCAGAAAAGCAGCGAGCTGTTTTACGACGCGGCTGTTTGACTCCTCACCAGTGGCTTGACCCGAGGCCTGCATGTCTTTTGATCTGAACGCACGTCTCGCTGCCCGTCGTGCCGAGCACCTTTATCGTCAGCGGCCCTTGCTGCAAAGCCCGCAGGGCCCTGAAGTCATTGTCGACGGCAAGCCACTGCTGGCGTTCTGCAACAACGATTACATGGGGCTGGCGAATCATCCCGAGGTCATCGCGGCGTGGCAAGCCGGCGCCGAACGTTGGGGGGTCGGCGGTGGTGCCTCGCATTTGGTGATTGGCCACAGCACGCCCCATCACGCCCTCGAAGAAGCACTCGCCGAGTTCACCGGGCGGCCCCGCGCGCTGTTGTTTTCCAACGGCTACATGGCCAACCTCGGCACGGTCACAGCGTTGGTGGGGCAGGGCGACACGGTGCTGGAAGATCGCCTCAATCATGCTTCGTTGCTCGACGCCGGCCTGCTCAGCGGCGCGCGTTTTTCCCGGTACCTGCACAACGATTGCAACAGCCTCGCCAGCCGTTTGGACAAGGCAGTGGGTGACACCCTGGTGGTGACCGACGGCGTGTTCAGCATGGACGGCGATGTCGCTGATCTACCCGCGCTGGCCAAGGCGGCGAAAGCCAAAAACGCATGGCTGATGGTCGACGATGCCCACGGTTTCGGCCCGCTGGGGGCGAATGGTGCAGGCATCGTCGAGCACTTCGGCCTCGGCATCGATGACGTCCCGGTGCTGATCGGCACCCTGGGTAAGTCCTTCGGTACAGCGGGCGCATTTGTTGCGGGCAGCGATGAGCTGATCGAAACGCTGATCCAGTTCGCCCGCCCCTACATCTACACCACCAGCCAGCCGCCGGCGCTGGCCTGCGCGACGCTGAAAAGCCTCGAACTGCTGCGCACCGAACACTGGCGACGGGAGCACCTGACGGCACTCATCAAACAGTTCCGCGCCGGCGCTCAAGCCCTCGGCCTGGAACTGATGGACAGTTTCACGCCTATCCAGCCGATCCTGATCGGCGACAGCGGGCGCGCGTTGCGGCTCTCGCAATTGCTGCGAGAACGCGGCGTGATGGTCACCGCCATTCGGCCGCCGACGGTGCCTGCGGGCAGCGCGCGTTTACGCGTGACATTGTCCGCCGCCCACAGCGAGGCGCAGGTGCAGCTATTGTTGCAGGCACTGGAGCAGTGTTATCCGCTGCTGGGCGTAGACGAATCTTCGGAGCTGGACCATGCGTGATCAGTTGATCCTGTTGCCGGGCTGGGGCCTTGGTGTTTCTCCTCTTGAACCGCTGGCCGCAGCGCTGCGAGGGCTCGACGAACATTTGCGGGTCGTGATCGAGCCGTTGCCGGACATGGACACCGACAACCTCGACGACTGGCTCGATGAGCTGGATTCGACATTGCCCGACAACGTCTGGCTGGGCGGCTGGTCGCTGGGAGGGATGCTGGCTACCGAACTGGCTGCGCGCAGGGGCGAGCGCTGCTGCGGACTGGCGACGTTCGCCAGCAACGTCTGCTTCGTGGCCCGCAGCGAGTGGCCCAACGCGATGCCACAAACGGATTTCGACGCGTTCATTGCCGGTTGCAAAGCCGATCCGGACGCCACGCTCAAGCGCTTCAGTTTGTTGTGCGTACAAGGTGCCGAGGAGCCGCGGGCGTTGTCGAGACAGCTCAAAGCCTGCGCACCCCACGGCACCAGCGCCGGCTTGATCGAAGGCCTGAAGCTACTTGAGCAAATGGACACGCGCAAAGCGCTGCAAGCGTTTCGCGGCCCGCAACTGCACCTGTTTGGCGGTCTTGATGCGTTGGTACCGGCAGAGGCGTCGGCGGACCTGCTTACGCTCCAGCCTGATATCGAAGTGGGCGTGATTGAGCAGGCCAGTCACGCCTTTATTCTGGAAAACCCGCACGGCGTCGCCGCTGCAGTTCATGCGTTTTTACACGAGTCTGGTGATGACTGATCTTTCCCACTGCGCGGTGCTGAAAGCCGTGAAACAGCAACAGGTTAATGGGCAACAGGCACTGCCGGACAAGCGTCAGGTGGCGGCGTCCTTCTCGAAGGCGGCGGTCAGCTACGACAGCGTGGCCGACTTGCAGCGCGCTGTTGGCACCGAATTGATGGCGCGACTGCCGGCTCAGATGCCGAAGACGGCGCCATCCCGCTGGCTTGACCTGGGCAGTGGCACTGGCTGTTTCAGCCGCACGCTGGCGCAGATGTTTCCGCAAAGCGAAGGCGTTGCGCTCGACCTCGCCGAAGGCATGCTGCGTTATGCACGTCCTCTAGGGGGAGCCACTCATTACGTGGCAGGCGACGCGGAGAACCTGCCGCTGGGCGACGCGAGCATTGATCTGATGTTCTCCAGCCTGGCCGTGCAATGGTGCCCGGACTTTTCCGCGGTACTGAGCGAAGCGGGCCGTGTGCTGAAACCGGGCGGCGTGTTTGCGTTTGCCAGCCTCTGCGTCGGAACTCTGTTTGAATTGCGCGACAGCTGGCAGGCAGTGGATGGGATGGTCCACGTCAACCGCTTCCGCGAGTTAGAGGCGTATCAACGCCTCTGCGCTGTCAGCGGTTTAAATATGCTTAGCCTCAAAGTGCTGCCTCATGTGCTGCACTATCCCGACGTGCGCAGCCTGACCCATGAACTCAAGGCGCTCGGCGCGCACAATATCAATCCGGGTCGACCCGGCGGCCTGACCGGGCGTGCCAGGATTCAGGCCTTAATAGAGGCATACGAAAGGTTTCGTCAGGAAAAAGGCCTGCCGGCCACGTATCAGGTGGTGTACGCCATCCTCGTGAAGCCTGACATTGATTAAAGAATGATCTATTTAGTCAGCGCCCGTCACACGGACGCTATAGTAAGCAGGCAATAGTTTGAAATTTCTCAATGGATGGTCGCCACGATGAGCGCTGCGTATTTCATCACGGGAACCGATACCGACGTCGGCAAGACCACTATAGCCACGGGGCTTCTGTACGCGGCGCGGCAGTCGGGGTTGAGCACGGCGGCGGGTAAGCCGGTGGCTTCCGGTTGCGATGTAAAACCCAAGGGGCTGCGTAACTCGGACGCCGTCGCCTTGCGCGCCGAATGCTCGATTCAGCTGACTTACAACGAGGTCAATCCGGTGGCCTTCGAGCCGGCGATCGCACCCCATCTGGCCGCGCGGGAAGCGGGAGTCGCCCTGACCGTGCAGTCCCTGCTCGGGCCGATGCAGCACATCCTCGACAAGCAGGCTGACTTCACTCTGATCGAAGGTGCCGGCGGCTGGCGCGTTCCCCTGGCCGATCAGGCCAATCTGTCCGATCTGGCTATCGCGCTGAAGTTGCCGGTGATTCTGGTGGTGGGTGTGCGCCTTGGCTGTATCAGCCATGCGTTGCTGTCAGCCGAAGCGATCGCTAACGACGGTCTGCAACTGGCGGGCTGGGTAGCGAATATCATCGATCCCAAAACGTCACGGCTTGAAGAAAACCTTGCCACGCTTGCAGAGCGTCTGCCGGCGCCTTGCCTGGGTCGAGTGCCGTTCATGAAGAAGGCGACGGCGGAAATGATTGCTGAGCATCTGCATCTTGAGTTGCTGGATTAACCGTTAGGGCATCGCCGAGTGTGAGGCGCGTCACAAGGCGCAATGCCACTAGTCGCATGGCAGAGTAATCCGCGCGCTTTGCTGCTTTAATCACGCTGTTCGCTATGAACAGAGGATCGTGCTCATGCAAATCTCGCTGAATAACACGCTGTACCCGGGCCTCAGCGCCATGCAGGTCGGGCAGAACCGTGTCGATCAGGCTGCGACGCAACTGGCCAGTCCCGCCACTGAGGTGTCTGGACGCAGTCAGTCTTCGGATTTCCAGCTTGAGCGCCTCCGCTCTGTGGATCGTCCGCAACGTTCCGACCTGGCCACCAATGTGGTGGAACTGACCCAAGGCCGGATTCAAGTCCAGGCTGGCGTCAAAGTCGAAAAAGCCAGCGATGAAATGCTCGGCACGCTGATCGACACCTTCGCCTGATCCTCCTTCGCTTCGTGCGCTGCGGCGCACGTCGCTGGATGCTGCCCCTCTCCTGAATAACCCCTCATTCACGTGCTCGTCCTCAGGGCGCTGCGACCTGCTTTTTCCCAACGCTCTCTAGACTCAACGCACTGTTCTGAACTGCCTGGCGTCGTATACGCACGTCCGCACGTTGCCCTCATCAGGTGATGAAAGGTGCAGGGCGTCGCTTGACAAGGTATAGGCGTAAACGTATGTTTCAAACACCTGTTTGATCGTCGCGTGATCCCAAACGTCGGCGCCGGGGCAACGCCCCACAGTGACCACACGGTCATCCAATTCCAGGATTCACCAGCAGAGGTTTATCGCTATGCCTGACTACAAGGCCCCCTTGCGTGATATTCGCTTCGTCCGTGACGAGCTGCTCGGCTACGAAGCGCACTATCAGAGTCTGCCAGCATGCCAGGACGCCACGCCTGACATGGTTGACGCCATTCTCGAGGAAGGCGCCAAGTTTTGTGAGCAGGTCCTGGCCCCGCTGAACCGTGTGGGTGACACCGAAGGCTGCACCTGGAGCGAGTCCGGCGTAAAAACGCCGACCGGTTTCAAGGAAGCCTACAAACAGTTCGTTGAAGGCGGCTGGCCGAGCCTGGCCCACGACGTCGCCCATGGCGGCCAGGGTCTGCCCGAGTCGCTGGGTCTGGCGGTCAGTGAAATGGTCGGCGAAGCCAACTGGTCGTGGGGCATGTACCCGGGCCTGTCCCATGGCGCGATGAACACCATCTCCGAGCACGGCACCCCTGAACAGCAGGACGCCTACCTGACCAAACTGGTTTCGGGTGAGTGGACCGGCACCATGTGCCTGACCGAACCTCACTGCGGCACCGACCTGGGCATGCTGCGCACCAAGGCCGAGCCTCAGGCTGACGGATCGTACAAAGTGTCCGGCACCAAGATTTTCATTTCCGCTGGCGAACACGACATGGCCGATAACATCGTCCACATCGTGCTGGCCCGCCTGCCCGACGCGCCTGCCGGCACCAAAGGCATTTCGCTGTTCATCGTGCCGAAATTCGTGCCGGCCGCTGATGGCAGCGTCGGCGAGCGCAACGCTGTGAATTGCGGTTCGCTGGAACACAAGATGGGCATTCATGGCAACGCCACCTGCGTGATGAACTTCGACGGCGCCACCGGTTTCCTGATCGGCCCGGCGAACAAGGGCCTGAACTGCATGTTCACGTTCATGAACACCGCGCGTCTGGGAACAGCGCTGCAAGGTCTGGCCCACGCCGAGATCGGTTTCCAGGGCGGCCTGAAATACGCCCGTGAGCGTCTGCAGATGCGTTCGCTGACTGGACCCAAAGCGCCAGAGAAAGCCGCTGACCCGATCATCGTTCACCCGGACGTACGTCGCATGCTGCTGACCATGAAGGCCTTCGCCGAGGGCACCCGTGCGATGGTGTACTTCACCGCCAAGCAGGTCGACATCGCCAAGTACAGCGACGACGCCGAAGCCAAGAAGCAAGCCGATGCACTGCTGGCGTTCATGACGCCGATCGCCAAGGCGTTCATGACCGAAGTCGGTTTCGAATCCGCCAACCACGGCGTTCAGGTCTATGGCGGCCACGGCTTCATCGCCGAGTGGGGCATGGAGCAGAACGTTCGCGACGCCCGTATTGCCATGCTGTACGAAGGCACCACGGGTATTCAGGCACTCGACCTGCTGGGTCGCAAAGTGCTGATGACTCAAGGCGAGGCGCTCAAAGGCTTTACCAAGATCGTCCACAAGTTCTGCCAGTCCCAGGAAGGCAACGAAGCGATCAGCGAATTCGTGACGCCGCTCGCTGCGCTGAACAAAGAATGGGGCGAACTGACCATGAAGGTCGGCATGGCGGCCATGAAAGACCGTGAAGAAGTCGGTGCCGCCTCGGTGGATTACCTGATGTATTCCGGTTATGCGTGCCTTGCGTACTTCTGGGCTGACATGGCCCGTGTTGCGGCCGAGAAACTGGCAGCCGGCACCAGCGAAGAAGCCTTCTACACCGCCAAGCTGCAGACGGCGCGCTTCTACTTCCAGCGCATCCTGCCGCGCACCCGTACTCACGTGGCAACCATGCTGTCGGGCGCGAGCAACCTGATGGACATGAACGAAGAGCACTTCGGCCTCGCTTACTGAGCCACCCGAAGGGTTTTCCTCAAAGCCGCTTGTCCTCCGGGACAAGCGGCTTTTTTGTGCCTGACCGATTTTGCCTCAAGGCCAGGCACATTCTTCCTCATCCTATGCAGGACGCGGCCGATACAGGCACAATGCCATTTAATCAGCACTCACTTCATCCGGTGAGGAGATAGCCCTTTTGCTGCGCCCTTCTGCCGCACGGCTCAGTCATTTTTTACCCTCTCTGGCCTTGCTGATTGCCGGACTGGCGGCTGCGTACGTGAAAGACCTCAACGTCTTCTTTACCTCACTCTTCAACGTACTGCCCACTCTGGTGCTGTTGCTGGGCGGTGCGTATTGCGGTGTGTACAAGCGACAGCGTGAGCTGTTCCTGATGATCACTGTGTACATCGCCTATTTCCTGCTCGACACACAGACCGACTACTACCGCGATAACGGAAAAGTCCGAGAGGATGCCGCCGTGGTGTTCCACCTGTGTTGCCTCTTGCTGCCAGTCCTGTTCGGGCTGTACGCGGCGTGGGAAGAGCGGACCCATCTGTTTCAGGACCTGGTTGCACGGTTGGCCGTTCTGGTCGCGGTAGGCAGCGTCGCCCTGGGTCTCGAACAGAGCTTCCCAGCCGGGCTGCTGGCCTGGCTCGCCGACATCCGCTGGCCGGCGTTGCACGGGGAATGGATGAGCCTGATCCAGCTGTCCTACGTGACGTTTTTCATCGCTTTTTCCGCGTTGATCACCCAGTACCTCTATAAGCCGCGGCCGCTGCATGCGGCGCAATTGGTGGGGCTGCTCGGAATGTTCTGGGCCTTACCGAAAACCTTCATCCTGCCGTTCACCCTGAACATCATGTGCAGCCAGGTGATGTTGATGATTGCGGCGGCAGTCGCCCACGAGGCCTATCAAATGGCCTTCCGTGACGAACTGACCGGGCTGCCAGGTCGACGTGCGCTGAATGAGCGGATGCAGCGACTGGGCCGCAATTATGTGCTGGCGATGAGCGACGTCGATCATTTCAAGAAATTCAACGACACCCATGGCCACGATGTTGGCGACCAGGTGCTGCGTCTGGTGGCGAGCAAATTGTCGAAGATCACCAATGGCGGCGGGCGCGCCTATCGCTATGGCGGTGAAGAGTTCGCCATCGTGTTTGCCGGCAAGACCCTCGAAGAGTGCATGCCGCATCTTGAGGTCATTCGCGAAACCATCGCCAGTTATCAGATTCACCTGCGTAATCAGGATAATCGTCCAAACGATGACTTGCAGGGGCGCCAGCGCCGGGCGGGCTCTCAGGCATCAACGGTGTCGGTGACCGTGAGCATCGGCGTGGCCGAGCGTCTGCCGGAGCACCGCAATCCGGAAGAAGTCCTCAAATCCGCCGATCAGGCGCTGTATGCCGCCAAAGGCGCCGGGCGTAACTGCGTCATCAGTCACTTGCAGACCAGCAAGCGTGGCGCTGTGCGGATGGCCGCTGCCGGCTAAAACATACTCTTTTCATTCTGTAAGCAAGCGCACTCGGAGTCGTGGGAGGGCATTGGTCTGACTGTCGCTCGGTTGTGACCGAATTACTATTCATAGTCACGTGTTGACCCTATGTGTCGCAAATGGTGTTGCTGTACACTCGTTTCACTGACATCCCAGCGCCGCATTGTCACTGCAGCGTTGCTCTTCCCTTGAGTTCTCTGCCGCTGAAACGAGGTTTGCCATGGCTGACTACAAAGCGCCCCTGCGCGATATGCGCTTCGTCCTCAATGAAGTGTTCGAAGTCTCCCGACTTTGGGCCACGCTGCCCGAATTGTCCGAAACCGTGGACGCCGAGACCGTCGAGGCGATTCTCGAAGAGGCGGGCAAAGTCACTGGCAGATCCGTTGCACCCCTGAGCCGCGCGGCAGATGAAGAAGGCTGCCACTGGAAAGACACCGTTGTTACCACCCCGGCAGGCTTCGTTCAGGCCTACAAAACGTACGCTGAAGGTGGTTGGGTTGGCGTCGGCGGTAACCCGGAATTCGGCGGCATGGGCATGCCCAAGGCGGTGTCTGCTCAGGTCGAAGAGATGGTCAATTCCGCAAGTCTCGCGTTCGGGCTGTACCCGATGCTGACGTCCGGCGCCTGCGTTTCGATCAACAACCACGCCAGTGAAGCGTTGAAGACCAAATACCTGCCGAACATGTACGCAGGGGTATGGGCCGGTTCGATGTGCCTGACCGAAGCCCACGCTGGCACCGACCTGGGAATTATCCGCACGAAAGCGGAGCCCCAGACTGACGGGTCCTACAAGATCAGCGGCACGAAAATCTTCATTACCGGCGGCGAACACGACCTCACCGAGAACATCATCCATCTCGTATTGGCCAAGCTGCCTGACGCACCGGCAGGCCCGAAGGGCATTTCGCTGTTCCTCGTGCCGAAGATCATGGTCAATGACGATGGCAGTCTCGGTGAGCGCAACACGGTGTTCTGCGGGTCCATCGAACACAAGATGGGCATTCAGGCCTCGGCCACCTGCGTGATGAATTTCGAACAGGCCGCAGGCTATCTGATCGGCGAGCCTAATAAAGGCCTCGCGGCGATGTTCACCATGATGAATTACGAGCGTCTGGGCGTCGGCATTCAGGGCCTGGCGTCCGGCGAGCGTTCGTATCAGAACGCGATCGAGTACGCCCGAGACCGACTGCAAAGCCGGGCTCCGACGGGCGCACAGTCCAAAGAGACTATCGCGGACCCGATCATCGTTCACCCTGATGTACGTCGCATGCTGTTGACCATGAAGGCGCTGAACGAAGGCGGTCGCGCGTTCTCCACGTACGTGGCCCTGCAACTGGACACCGCCAAGTACAGCGAAGACGCCGACGTGCGTCAGCGCGCCGATGCGTTGGTAGCGCTGCTGACGCCGGTCGCCAAAGCCTTCCTCACCGACGTGGGCCTGGAGACCACTGTGCACGGTCAACAGGTGTTCGGCGGTCACGGCTACATTCGCGAATGGGGTCAGGAGCAGCTGGTGCGTGACGTGCGCATTACCCAGATCTACGAAGGCACCAACGGCATTCAGGCACTGGACCTGATGGGCCGGAAGGTCGTCGCCAGTGGTGGGGCTTACTACAAGCTGTTCTCCGACGAAATCCATCAATTCATCGCTTCGTCTGACAGCTCGCAGGCGGAATTCACCAAGCCGTTGGCTGCAGCCCTGACCACACTGGACGAATTGACCGACTGGGTACTGGATCGGGCTCGCAGCAACCCGAATGAAATCGGTGCTGCGTCCGTCGAGTATCTGCATGCATTCGGGTACACGGCGTATGCCTACATGTGGGCGATGATGGCAAAAGCCGCATCGGGCAAAGAGGCTCAGGAAGATTTCTACGCCAGCAAGCTCGGCACTGCGCGTTTCTACTTCGCCCGTTTGCTACCGCGCATTCAGTCACTTTCGGCCTCGGTCAAGGCGGGCAGCGAGTCGCTGTACCTGTTGGAGGCGTCAAAGTTCTGACACTGGGAAATGCATGTAAGCATTTGCTTACATGACGTGATGGCAATCGGCTCTATCGCTTCAGTGGATCCAAGTTTAATCTACTCACATGGACGTAGCGCAGGACGCGCAACAGATAACAGGGACACGTAAGGGATTGCCTGCCAGGATGGCGGGAAGAAATGGAAGTCATGGGAAACAGTCTGGAAAACCTCGCTTAGGCGGGGTTTTCTTTTTTCTGCATTCCGGAAAAGTGCAACGCCGTCGGCCGTTTCGCTTTATGCAGATGCGGGAAGGCAATGGCGTGATGACAGGCGCTGCGGAACCCCTGTAACGGCCTAGGGTCGATTAGCTGTGCGGCCCCCATTGGGCCATTGATCAGGAGCTCCACCCATGGACATCATTCGCATCATCATCGCCATCCTGCTGCCACCCCTGGGCGTGTTCCTGCAAGTCGGCTTCGCCGGTGCCTTTTGGCTGAACATCCTGCTGACCCTGCTGGGCTACATCCCGGGGATCATCCATGCGATCTACATCATTGTCAGTCGCAAGTAACCTGCTCCGTTAAACACCGCGCTTCCTGTCTCAGGTCAGCTGACATAGAGTCCGACGTCGGACTTTATGATCGGGAAGGTCAGGGATGGACGTTGTTTTGGGATTACTCGCCGCTCTGTTCTGGGGCGGCACAGATTTTCTGGTAGGGCTCAATGCCCTCCTCCGACTTGTACAGACTGTGTGAAAACCTAGCCAACCTGCCTCAGATCTAAGAAAATGCCCCGCACTGAAAGATGCGGGGCATTTTCTTATGGCGTACATCCAGGGCGAATCTCGAAACCAGACCAGCCTGTTTCCGGTTTCAA